>Ga0247680_1000003_pt1 | contig 191883 bp, 138 predicted proteins | sample CNK21_metaG_FD_182803 | JGI IMG/M metagenome (GOLD analysis project Ga0247680, IMG submission 182803) | Soil microbial communities from Purdue University Martell Research Forest, Indiana, United States - CNK21 | ecosystem: Environmental > Terrestrial > Soil > Temperate forest > Bulk soil...
CGCTGTTCGAGAAAATCCCCTTGATTCAGGTACTTACGCAAACCACCCCGCAACCCGAGGATCCCCTTGCCGCTAAACAGTTGCAAATGTTCACCTTTTAACCGGACACGCATGGCGATTAGTAACTCGTAACTGGTGAACCGCGCAAGCGCCGCCCAATTTGGGGTTCATCATTTTTTGGAAGCCGCGGCCTTTTCTTCGAGCCCCGGAGCGATGACGGGCTGCAAAAATGGCATCATGGCGCGAAGCTTGGGGCCGAGTTGTTCGACAAGGTGGCCTTGCTCGCGCTTGCGAGTGGCGAGGAAGTTCGCGCAGCCCGATTCATTTTCCGCGATCCACTTCTTCGCAAAACTTCCGTCTCGAATCTCAGCAAGAATCTTTTTCATCTCTTTCCGCGTTTCTTGGGTAATGATGCGCGGGCCTGCGGTGTAATCGCCCTGTTCCGCCGTGTCGCTGACGGAATAGCGCATGTAACTGAGGCCTCCGCGATAGATAAGATCGACGATGAGCTTGAGTTCGTGCATGCATTCGAAATAAGCCACTTCGGGCTGGTAACCGCCCGCTACGAGAGTGTCAAAACCCGCTTTGATCAGTTCGCTGACGCCCCCGCAAAGGACGGCTTGTTCGCCGAAAAGATCGGTTTCGGTTTCTTCCGTAAACGTGGTTTCGAGGACGCCGGCGCGCGTGCAGCCGAGGCCTTTGCCGTAAGAGAGCGCGAGGGCTTTGGCAGTACCGCTGGCGTCTTGTTCGACCGCGATAAGCGCCGGCGTGCCGCCACCCTCCGTGAAAACTTCGCGGACCCGATGGCCGGGAGCCTTGGGAGCAATCATCGAGACGTCGACGCTCGCGGGAGGCTTGATGGCCCCGAAACGAATGTTGAATCCGTGAGCGAACATGAGCGTCTTGCCCTTGCCGAGATGCGGCTCGATGGACTCGCGATAGAGTTTAGGCTGCTTGGTGTCCGGCGCGAGAATCATGATGACGTCGGCCCACTCGGCCGCTTGCGCCGGAGTGTTGACGACCAGCCCTTCTTTTTCGGCTTTCGCGCGCGAGGCGCTGCCTTCGGGAAGGCCGACGCGGACACTCACGCCGCTGTCGCGCAGATTGAGCGAGTGCGCGTGGCCTTGTGAGCCGTAACCGATGATGGCGACTTTTTTGGATTGAATCAGAGCGAGATCTGCGGAATCGTCGTAGTAGAGATTTGCCATTTCCGTCCTTTGCGGCCGGGTTGCGGCCGGGATTCTAGAACCCTTCCAAACTGATTAAGCTCGCAACCGCAAGCAACGGTGACACGGCGGAGCACGCCGATTGCAAGCGAGGTCGTACAGATTCGATAACCCCCTTAGAATCAGTACTTAGCGTTACAGCCGTAAGTGTTGATTCTAAAGAGTTTAGGGCCGTGCTAAATCCTTTATCAGCAACACTTATAAAAAACATGGGGGAGGGGCCACAACCGCTCACAGGTCACCTCGTCCCCACCGGCTGCGCTGAAGCTGCGGAGGGCGCCGGAGGCCGGAGCAAATCGCCACCACGCGTCATGGAGATGCGGCCGCTGCGAGCCATCTCTAAAACGCCGAAGGGCCGCAGCACTTCAAGTAGACCGTCGATCTTGTCAACGGTTCCGGAAATCTCGATGATCAGCGATTCCGGGGCGACATCCACGACGCGTGCGCGAAAGACCTTGATGAGTTCCATCAAGTGCGGACGAGATTGCTGGTCCGCAAGAACCTTGATCAGGGCCAAGTCGCGTTCGAGCAAGGCGCGTTCGGAAATGTTTTCCGCGAGGAGAACGTCGACGAGCTTTTCGAGGCTGGCTTCAAGACGATGGCCGCCCTTTTGGTCGGTGTGCGCGACGATGGTCATGCGAGCGATCTCGGAGTTTTCCGTCGGACCAACCGTCAGGGAATCGATGTTGATGGCCAGGCGGCGCGCCAGCGAGGAGACGCGATTGAGCACGCCCGGTTTGTTTTCAACGTATGCGACGAGTGTTTGCATGCTGTCCTCTTTGCTCATGGTTCGGAATTGCCTATGGCTCGGATGCCGTTTCGACCAGCGGGTTTCCTGGGCGGCGAATCATTTCGTGGAGTGATGCGCCAGCGGGCACCATCGGATAAACCGAGTCTTCCTGCTCGACACGGAAGTCGATGAGTACGGTCTCCGAAGACTCGCGCGCCGAGCGAATGGTGGGCAGAACATCGGCGCGGGACGTAATACGTTCGCCGCGAATGCCGAAGGCGTTGGCCAGAGCCGCGAAATCCGGCGCAACGAGCGGCGTGGCCACGTAGCGTTTGTCGTAGAAAAATTCCTGCCACTGGCGAACCATGCCGAGAAAGCCGTTGTTGACGATGGCGATCTTTATGTTGATTTTTTCCTGGACGATGGTGGCCAGTTCGCACATGGTCATTTGAAACCCGCCGTCTCCGACAACGACCCAAACTTCCGAATCCGGCTTGGCAAATTTGGCGCCGATGGCGGCGGGCAGCGCGAAGCCCATCGTCCCAAGGCCCCCCGAAGTAATGAGCGTGCGCGGTTGGTTGTGGTGGTAATACTGCGCTTCCCACATTTGATGCTGGCCGACGTCGGTGACCACGATGGCTTCGCCGCGCGTTTCTTTCCAGAGATCGTTGATGACGTGCGCGGCGTAGAGATGGCCGTTGTCGGGAAGGCTCTGGATATCGCGCACGGCGGAGTCGCCCTTCAACTCCTTGATATGAGCAAGCCATGGGCCGCGGTCAGGATTGACGATGTGCGGGATCAGCTTTTCGAGAGTTTCGCGCGCGTCGCCGATGAGAGCAGCGTCGACGGGCACGTTCTTGTTGATTTCCGCGCGGTCAATTTCAATGTGAATCTTGCGTGCGCCTTTTGCGTAGGTGCGCAGGTCGCCGGTAACGCGGTCATCGAAGCGCATGCCCACAGCGATGAGCAGATCCGATTCCTGAATGGCGTGATTGACCCAGGCTTCGCCGTGCATGCCCATCATGCCAAGATTCATGGGATCGGAAGCAGGGAAGCAGCCAATGCCGAGAAGCGTCATGGCGACAGGGATGTTGCAGGTGCGGACGAACTGCTCGAAAGCACGCATCGCGCCGGAAAGAATGATCCCTCGGCCCGCCAGAATCACGGGACGCTTTGCGGTGTTGAGCATTTCGACGGCGCGGTCGAATTCGACTTGATTGTGATTGTCGCGCACGCGCTTTGCGGGAAGCTTCGGAGCACACGCTTCCCAATCGAATTCGCAGCAAGCTTGTTGCGCGTCCTTAGTGATGTCGACGAGAACCGGTCCAGGCCGGCCGGTATTCGCGATGAGGAAAGCTTCGCGGACCGTGCGAGCGATATCCTCGGCGCGGGAGACGACGACATTATGCTTTGTAATCGGCATGGTGATGCCGGTGATGTCGATTTCCTGGAAAGCATCTGAGCCGAGCAGTTTGCTGCTGACCTGGCCGGTGATGCACACGACGGGAGAAGAATCGAGCATGGCCGTGGCGATGCCGGTGACCATGTTCGTGGCGCCCGGGCCGCTCGTGGCCATGGCCACACCAACGCCGCCGCTGGCGCGCGCATAGCCATCGGCCATATGCGTGGCGCCCTGTTCGTGGCGCACGAGAATGTGATGCAGCTTGGATTTGCCCAAGGCGTCGTAAACGGGAAGAATCGCGCCGCCCGGATAGCCGAAAATATGCTGAACACCCAGCTGGGTGAGCGATTCGCAGAGGATTTCCGCACCTGTAAGTTTCATAGAGTCCTTCCCAACTGCGCGCCTGGGGGGTTTGGCGCAGCGGATTGAGGTTGAATCGAGGATGCGAAGGAAGCGGGCACGGCAGTGACCGCGCCAATGGCCGCAGAAGAAACGAGCAAAGCGTACTTGGCCATCACGCCATTGGTGAAGCGAGGCGCGGGAGGCTTCCAGGTGGCGAGGCGATTTTGGATTTCAGCGTCAGTCAATTCAACGTCGAGTTTGCGGCGCGCGATGTCAAAGACCACCGTATCCCCATCGGCGAGAGCCGCGATGGGACCGCCCTTGGCAGCTTCGGGCGCGACGTGGCCCACCATGAAACCGTGGGTCGCGCCGGAGAAACGTCCGTCGGTGAGCAGCGCCACGGAATCGCCGAGGCCCGCTCCAACCAGCGCGGCGGTGACGGCGAGCATCTCGCGCATGCCAGGTCCGCCCATTGGGCCTTCGTAGCGGATGACTACGACATCGCCGGCATGAATCTGATTTTTCTCGACGGCAGCGAAGGCTAGTTCTTCGTTATCGAATACATGCGCCGGGCCGCGAAAGCTTTGAATATTGTGCCCGGCTACCTTGATGACGCAGCCCTCCGGCGCGAGATTGCCTTTCAGGATCACCAGCCCGCCAGTAGGCTTCAAAGGCGCATCGATCTTGCGGACAACCTCCTGTTTGGATGTCTCTTTTGCGGCGGCGGCTTCTTCTCCGATGGTACGTCCGGTGACGGTGATGGCGTCGCCGTGCAGCATTTTGGCGTCGACCAAACGCTTGGCAACCAGCGCGGTACCCCCGGCCGCGTAAAGATCGGTCGCGACAAAACGCCCGGCGGGTTTGAGGTCCGCAATAATAGGAACACGCGCGCTGATGCGGTCGAAATCGTCGATGGTCAGAGGAATCTTTGCTTCATTGGCAATCGCCAGCAAATGCAGAACGGAATTTGTCGAGCCCCCGGTCGCGGCAACTCCTGCGATGGCATTTTCGATGGCTGCCCTGGTGATAATCTTCGAGGGCGTGACGTTCTTCCTGAGAAGACCCATGACGAGTTCGCCGGCGCGATGGCCGGCATGAGCTTTGCCTGAATCCGTGGCCGGGACGCTGGAAAGTCCCATGGGAGCGATGCCGAGGAACTCGCAGACGAGGGCCATGGTGTTGGCCGTGAACTGGCCCCCGCAGGCGCCCGCTCCGGGACAGGCGGAGTCTTCCAGTTCCTTAAAACGCGCGTCGGACATGCCACCATGCGAATGACTGCCGATCGCTTCGTAAACATCCTGGATGGTGACGGAATGGCCCTCAAATTTTCCGGGGGCGATGGAGCCGCCATAGAGAACGAGCCCGGGAATATTCAAACGCGCAAGAGCCATAATGCCGGCGGGAATGGTCTTGTCGCAACCAACGAGGACGATCAGGGCATCAAACAGATTGCCGCGAGTGACCAGTTCGATGGAATCGGTGATGACTTCGCGGCTGATCAGCGAAGCGCGCATGCCCTCCGTGCCCATGGTGATGCCGTCGGAGATGGAAACGGTGTTGAATTCGAGAGGAGTGCCGCCGGCGGCGCGAATGCCGTCCTTGACGTGGACGGCAAGTTCGCGCAGGTGATAGTTGCAAGGACCGATTTCAATCCACGTATTCGCAACGCCGATGAGGGGCTTGTTGAAATCGTCATCGCGAAGTCCGCAAGCGCGCAACATGGAGCGCGCTCCGGCGCGATTCGGGCCGTCGGTCAGTGCACTGCTACGGGGCTTAAGCAAAGATACAGTCACAGTGGCATTCTCCTCGCGGGCTTCTGAAGGCCTGGCTAGCGATGACCAGCCCAAAAAAACTTGAGGCCATCATCCTGGCTTTGATGATGGCCCTGAAAATCTCCGATGGTGTTGTACTAGGCCGCCATCATCTTTATGTTTTTCCCCGCTCGATGGCAGGGAAAATTTGTACGACGGCACGAAATACCACGCTCCGCGAAATCGCCGCAGTAGCGGGCCGGTCGTTGGGGGTGGCGACACTGATCATAGTAGCCGCCATGACGGTAACAGGATGAGGCGGAAGATGTCAATGAGTCAAATTAATACTTTTGTTCCTAGAAATAAGTATGAGTTATGAAGGAATTGGGCTGAACCCATGTTCCATGAGCCCGGTTTAAGAAACAGGGAGACAGTATTCTCATCGTGGGTGACATCTAACAAATGGACTTTGTGACAGCCGATGGTGATGAGGGCTAATCAAACGGCCTGGGGGGCCCATGGGGCAAGAAACAGACGTGTTCGTTGTAGGAGGAGGCCCAGCCGGGCTTGCAGCAGCGATTGGGGCAAGGACACGGGGGTTTCGTGTAATCGTTGCGGACGGCGTGAAACCTCCGATTATCAAGGCATGCGGAGAAGGGCTCTTACCTGACGCCCTAAAGGCGCTCGGGAAACTTGGCGTGGCGTTGCGCGAAGAGGATGGCCGCGCGTTTCGTGGCATTCATTTTGAAGATGATCAGTCTTCCGTGAGTGCCGATTTTCCTGACGGGCACGGCCTTGGAGTACGCCGGGAGGTGTTACACCAGAGAATGATGGAGCGCGCCCAAGACTGCGGAGTTGAATTTTTGTGGAACACGTCAGTAGCCGGACTCTACAAGGATGGGGTCATAGCCGGCGGGAATAAAATACAAGCGAGATGGGTCATTGGAGCTGACGGAAGCCGTTCGCGAGTCCGGCGATGGAGCGGACTGGAAAGCCATATTTCGAAACGAAATCGAATTGGCTTTCGACAGCACTACCGGCTGGAACCTTGGACTGACTTTACGGAGATTCATTGGGGCGAAGCCGCGCAGGCTTATGTCACTCCTGTGGGCGCACAAGAGATCTGCGTGGTACTGATTTCACGTATTCCGAATTCTTGCTTTGACGAGAATCTCCGGAAGTTTCCCAAACTGGCGAACAGGCTCAGGCTCGCGCCCTCCGCGAGCCATGAGCGTGGAGCGGTGACAAGCATGTTTGACCTAAAGCGCGTGGTTCGTGGGAGTGTTGCGCTCCTCGGAGACGCCTCCGGCAGCGTGGATGCGATCACGGGGGAGGGGCTTTCTCTGGGTTTCAGGCAGGCTACGGCGCTTGCCAACGCTCTTGCGGCAGGAAAATTGGAGCGCTACGAGAAGGCGCATCGCCGCCTGGCTCGCCGTCCGCGTCTCATGGGGAATCTGCTACTCTTGCTCGGCGGGCAAAGCGGACTTCGCGAACGTATCCTGCGCGCTCTGGAAGCGGACCCGCAAGTATTTGAAAGCGCACTCGCCTATCATGTAGGAGAGACGCGGCCCCTGCAGCTCGCTACAGCCGGGGCAATCTTCGGATGGAGAGTTCTGACAGCGTGATTCGAATGGCGGCAGAAAAGAAGAGCGGAAGGTACCGCGCCTATCTCGCTTGGCGCGCGTGGATTTTCGTGTTGATCGCCGCGGCTGCGGCGCGCGCTTGGACGCAATCTCCTCAACCTACGCCGCAAGCGAAGCCCGGCGAACTAATCTTGCATGTCGATCCGACGCAAAGCAAACTGCAGTGGACGCTGGGCAGCACGTTGCACACGGTTCATGGCACATTTGCGCTGAAGAGAGGCGCGGTGCAGTTTGACCCGGCGAGCGGCAGAGCCAGCGGAGAGATTATCGCGGACGCCAAAAGTGGAGCAAGCGGCAACGAAGGACGCGACAAGAAAATGCACCGCGAAATCCTCGAGAGCGCTCGCTACAGCGAAGTAATCTTTCGTCCGGTGCGAATCGAGGGAAAGGTGTTGGCGCAAGGTTTGTCGCACGTGCAAGTGCAGGGAACTTTCGTTCTGCACGGTTCCGAGCACGAAATGAATGTGCCCTTCGATGCAGAATTGTCGGGCGAAGACTGGAAGGGGAGGGCAAAATTTGGCGTGCCCTATATCAAGTGGGGCTTGAAGAGTCCAAACACATTTCTGCTGAAAGCGGATCCAGTCGTAGAGATTGAGCTGGAGATGAGCGGCGCGATACAGAGAACCGGCGCGCAGTGAGTATCGCTAGTCTTCCGGTTCCTGTGTAACAATGTGAACGTCCACAGGCGGAGATTCGCGCAGGAAGCGATGCACGGCAGATAAATAAAGGTATTTGCGCCAGTCATGAACCGGCGCCCGTCCGAAGATCACTTGTGTAATGTGTTTCGAACGGACGAAGTCTGCAACGGTATCGGCAACGCTACGGCCTTTCAAACGAACCACGTTTGCACCCAAACTTTCGGCAAAACGCAGATTTGCGACAAGCGCCTTTTCGTTCTGTTCCTTCGGACCTAACTCGCGATCGACATGAATGACGTAGAGTTCCGCGTCCATGCGCCGGGCCATGCGAGCACCGCGAGCGACCAGATATTGTCCGGCGGGATTCCCAGAAATGCAGATTGCCATGCGTTCGCGGACACCCCAGTTTTTGCGGATGTCCTCATCTTCCATGTAGGTCTCAAGGCTGCGATCGACCTGCTCGGCGACCTGGCGCAGAGCGAGTTCGCGAAGGGCGATCAGATTTCCGCGGCGAAAAAAGTTTTTGAGCGAGCGTTCGACTTTCTCCACGCTGTAAACATCGCCGCGCTTCATGCGGTTGTGCAGCGCCTCCGGGGTTAAGTCGACCATGACGGTTTCCGTGGCGGTCAAGGGCATCCAGTCCGGAACGGTCTCGCGCACCGTTATCCCAGTAATGGAGCGGACCACGGGAGCAATACTTTCGATGTGCTGAATGTTTAGAGTGGATACCACATCTATATTTGCGGCGAGCAAGTCCTGAATGTCTTCGTAGCGTTTGCGATGGCGGCTGCCCGGAATATTGGTATGGGCCAGTTCGTCGACCAGGACGACTTCGGGTTTTCGCGCAAGGATAGCGTCCACATCCATTTCTTCGAAGACGGTGCCCTTGTACTCGATTTTCTTGCGGGGGACAGCTTCGATTTGCGAGGCTAACTCCTCAATGCCCTTGCGGCCATGGGTTTCGACCACACCAATGACCACGTCTTCGCCGCGGCTCCGGCGGCGGATGGCTTCGCTCAGCATGCTGAAGGTCTTGCCAACGCCGGGGGCATAACCAAGAAACAGCTTGAAAACCCCACGGGCTTTCCGTGAGGGGGACGCGACTTCCAGCCAATCCTCGGGATTCTTGGGCAAGGGGTCAGGTTCTCCATTTCAAACGCATGGCATACGCTAGAATAGCCCGATGCAGAGACTGCTCGCCGGGCGCGCTTTTGGATTTGCCGTGTCACTGGCGCTTGTCGCGAGCATGACGCTTTTCTATCGTCACGTGCGCGACGTCAATCAGACAACGATCGCGCTCACCTTTTTGCTGGCTATTTTAGCAGTTTCGGCCGTCTGGGGAATGGCTGTCTCGTTGTTCATGTCGGTCGCCGCCGTTCTGGCAATTAATTATTTCTTCCTTCCGCCGGTGGGAACCTTCACGATTGCCGATCCCCAGAATTGGGTGGCATTGCTGGCCTTTCTCGTCACTTCCATCATGGGCAGCCAGCTTTCGGCCAGGATGAGGAGTCAAGCCGACCAGGCCCACCAGCGAGGCCACGAAATCGAGCGGCTCTACAAGTTCAGCCAAAAGCTCCTGTCCGAAGGGAATGTCATTCAGCTCATGAACGCCATTCCCAACTACATAGTGGAGAGTTTCGAAGGAGGGGCCGCCGAGCTTTTTCTTCCGCAAAAAGATAAGTTTTACAGGTCTGGATTCGGCGCCGCGCACCTGGATGAAGAGAGAATGAAGTCTGTATTCCTCCGCGACGAAGGCGTGTTCGAATCGCAAGAAGGGCTGTACTTCATCCCCGTGCGGATGGGGGTTCGTCCGATCGGAAGCCTGGGAATTTCCGGCTCGCGGCTTTCACGCCAGACGCTGGATGCGGTGGGCAGCCTTGTAGCTATCGCCATTGAAAGAGCGAGGGCCATAGAAAAGCTCGGAGAAACAGAAGCGGAACGACAGGGCGAGCGGCTGAAGTCCGCTCTGCTGGATTCCATAGCACATGATTTCCGCACGCCGCTGACATCGATCAAGGCCGCGACCACGAGCATGCTGGCGGAGGCGAGTCCGGCTCCCAGACAGAGACACGAACTTTTGACGATCATTAACGAGGAGTGCGACCGCCTGAACAGACTTGTCGAAGAAGCGGCGGAGATGTCGCGGCTGGAGGCCGGTGAATTTGAATTGAACCTCGCGCCAACGCAGATCGGCGACATCATCAGGGCTGCGCTTGCACATTGCAATACGGCGCTGGCAGGACGCGCCGTCGACCTGAACCTCAGTCCCAATCTTCCTCCGGTACGCGCCGATTTAGGCCGCATAAAGGATGCGCTAGTCCATTTGATCGACAACGCGAACATTTACTCGCAGAAAGAAGCGCCGATTACCATCTCAGCAGAGTTAACGGGAGACGCCGTGACAACCAGCGTGGGGGATCGCGGGCCTGGCATCGATGATTTCGAGCAGGGCATGATTTTCGACAAATTCTATCGCGGCAAAGATCAGCGTTTCCTGGTGCGCGGGACAGGCATGGGTCTGCCCATCGCGAAAGCAATCATCAATGCACACAAAGGTACGATTGCCGTGACCAGCCAGCTGGGGCGCGGGTCCGTATTCTCATTTACATTGCCCGTAGATCGCAGTGCACGGGAAGCACGATGAACGCCGCAGCTATCTTGTTGGTGGATGACGAGACACAAATCAGGCGCGTCATGCGCTCGACACTTTCCAGCCAGGGTTATGTCATCAGGGAGGCCACGACAGGCGAAGAGGCGGTCGAAGCCGTGCGCAAGGAACGTCCTGACCTGATTTTGCTCGACGTCAACATGCCGGGAATCGGCGGCATTGAGGCGGCTCGCGAGATTCGGGAGATGTGTGATGCACCCATCATCATGTTGACGGTGCGCAATGCGGAGCGCGACAAAGTTATCGCGCTGGATGCCGGCGCGGATGATTACGTGGTCAAACCATTTGGCATCGAGGAACTTCTTGCTCGCATCAGGGCCGCTCTCCGGAGATACTCGCCAGATGATGCGATTCCCACATTCGTTGCCAAAGATCTGACGATCGATTTCGAAACACGGCTGATGAGCGTACGCGGCCGCAACGTGCATCTCACACCGAAAGAATTTGAAGTCCTCAAGCTTCTGGTGGCTAATCTCGGCAAGCCGTTGTCTCATCGTCGGCTGTTGCAGGCGGTTTGGGGGCCGGAGTATGGTGAAGAAACGGAAAACTTGCGCGTAGTGATCAATCAATTGCGCAAGAAGATTGAGAGCGATCCGGCCCGACCGAAATATATTGTGACGGAGCCGTGGGTGGGATACCGATTCCAGGCGTCACAGGACTCTCCCGCACGGGGTGCTTCGCGGAAAAGCTAAGAGTCATTGTTTGGGATGCGACGCGTCCAGGTCCAGATTCAATTCCAGCACGTTGACGCGTGGCTCGCCGAGAATGTCGAACTGCCTACTTAGGATGTGCTTCGCCACCACTTCACGCAGGTCTGTTTCGGTGATGTGACGCTCGCGCGCAACGCGCGGAATCTGAAACTCGGCGGCCGCTGGGGAAATATCCGGATCCAAGCCAGAAGCGGAAGTCGTGACCATATCCACGGGAATTCCCGCGCCGGGGTATTCCGCCTGTAACTTTTTCACGTAACTCTTCACGCGCTCCAACAGCTGGCGGTTTGTTGGGCCGAGATTTGATGCGCCGCCAGCGGGCGCGACAGGATCGTATCCGTCGCCTGCGGCGGATGGTCGCGAATGGAAATACCATGCGGCTGTGAATGGCTGGCCAATGAGATGTGCGCCGATTACCTGGCCAGTTCGCATGATCATCCCGCCGTTTGCCTGAGCGGGGAAAATGAGTTGCCCGAGTCCTGTGACCGCCAAAGGATATAACAGCCCAAAGAGAACCGTTGTCACGACGGTCATGAGAATCGCTGTTCGCAGATGCTGATTCATAAAATTCCTCACGCCAAATGCAAATAAGTAATCGCCATGTCGATCAGCTTAATTCCCAGGAAGGGAGCAACCACTCCACCTAGGCCATAGACAAGAAGATTCTGGCGAAGCAAGGCTGCGGCGCCCAAAGGGCGATAACGCACGCCGCGAAGCGCCAATGGGATGAGCGCAATGATGATCAGTGCGTTGAAGATGACTGCCGAGAGAATCGCGGATTCCGGAGTACGAAGCCGCATCACATTGAGAACTTCCAATTGCGGAAACGCGACGGCGAACATCGCTGGAATGATGGCAAAGTATTTGGCCACGTCGTTGGCGACCGAGAAAGTAGTGAGCGCTCCGCGAGTGATAAGCAATTGCTTGCCGATTTCGACGATCTCAATGAGCTTGGTCGGGTTGGAATCGAGGTCGACCATATTGCCGGCTTCTTTCGCGGCTTGCGTACCGGTGTTCATCGCCACGCCGACATCCGCTTGCGCGAGGGCGGGGGCGTCATTGGTGCCGTCACCGGTCATTGCGACGAGTTTGCCCTTTGCCTGTTCGCGCTTGATGAGGGCCATCTTGTCTTCGGGCTTGGCTTCGGCGAGAAAATCATCCACGCCGGCCTGTCGTGCAATCGCTGCTGCGGTCAACGGATTGTCGCCGGTGATCATCATCGTGCGGATGCCCATGGCGCGCAGATGGTCAAAACGTTCGCGCATTCCGCCTTTCACGATGTCCGTGAGGGCGATGGCGCCGAGCACGTGACGATTCAGAGTTACAAGCAGCGGAGTTCCTCCGGCGTTCGCAATCTCACGGACAGTGTGTTTGATTTCGGCGGGAACAATCTGGCCCCTTTCCGCGACATATTTGTCGATAGCCTCTGGCGCACCTTTGCGGATTTCCTGGCCGTCCATGTCCACGCCGGACATGCGAGTCTGCGCGGAAAATGGAATGAAGACTGGATTGTGGGGCGCGAGTTCCCGGCCGCGAAGTCCGTACTTATCCTTCGCCAGAACCACGATCGAGCGGCCTTCCGCTGTTTCGTCCGCAAAGGATGCAAGTTGTGCCGCGCTGGCAAGCTCCGCTTCCGTCACGCCGGGGCAGGTGTGGAAAGAACTGGCTTGGCGGTTGCCAAGCGTGATTGTCCCGGTTTTGTCGAGAAGCAGCACGTCAACGTCACCAGATGCCTCCACGGCGCGGCCCGACATGGCGATCACATTTCTCTGGATCAAGCGGTCCATGCCCGCGATTCCGATGGCGGACAAGAGACCGCCTATCGTGGTGGGAATCAGGCAAACGAGAAGCGATACCAGAACGAAAATGGTTTGCGGAGCGCCCGCGTAAATGGCGAATGGCTGAAGCGTCACAACGGCGAGCAGAAAAATAATGGTCAGTCCGGCGAGGAGTATATTAAGCGCAATTTCGTTGGGTGTTTTCTGACGCGAGGCGCCTTCCACGAGGCTGATCATCCGGTCGAGGAAGGTTTCTCCTGGGTTCGACGTGATGCGCACGCGGATTTCATCGGAGAGGACGCGCGTGCCGCCCGTGACGGCCGAGCGGTCTCCACCCGATTCGCGGATCACGGGCGCGGACTCGCCCGTGATTGCCGATTCGTCCACCGAAGCTACACCCTCGACGACTTCGCCATCACCCGGAATGAATTCTCCTGCCGCCACCAGCACCTGGTCGCCGGTGCGAAGTTTCGAGCTGGGCACAACCTCCACCGAGCCGTCCGAGCGAAGACGCCGTGCCTCGGTCTCCGCTCTGGCTTTCCTTAGGGTTTCTGCCTGGGCCTTGCCGCGCCCCTCGGCCATCGCTTCGGCAAAAGTCGCAAAGAGCACGGTGAACCACAGCCACAAAGTAATCTGCAATCCGAACCCAAAATGGCCGCTGCGATGCAGAGTATCGCGCACCAGCTGAATCAAAGTCAGAAAAGCCCCGACTTCCACGACGAACATGACAGGATTCTTGACCATCGTGAGCGGATTTAATTTCCGGAAGGAATCCCGAATCGCGGACTGGAAAATCTTCGTATCCATCAACGACTGTGACTTTTCTTGGGATGCTCGGTCCATGTGTTTCCTAAAATGCCTTTCCAGAAAGCATGAGCAGATGCTCCAGGATGGGCCCCAGGCTCAAAGCAGGGAAAAAAGTCAGCGCGCCAACAATCAAGATCGTCGAGACAAGCAAAATGGCGAACAGCGGACCAGTTACAGGAAAAGTGCCCAAGGATTCTGGAGCCGTCTTTTTTCGTGCCAGGTTACCAGCGATGGCCAGGATTGGAATTACAACAAAAAATCTTCCTAGAAGCATAGCGATGGCAGTGGAGGTGTTGTACCAGAGTGTATTTGCGCTCAAGCCGGCAAAGGCTGAGCCGTTGTTCCCGGCCCCGGAAGAATAGGCATAAAGGATTTGCGAAAATCCGTGCGGCCCCGGATTTGTGATGCTTGAGGCGCCAAACTTTGCATCGACCGCGACAGCCGATAACACCAGAATCGTCAGCGAGGTGATTAGGACGGAAAGCATCGCCATCTTCACGTCAAACGCCTCAATTTTCTTGCCCAAATATTCCGGCGTTCTCCCAACCATCAAGCCGGCGATAAAAACCGCCAGAATCACGAACACCAGAATTCCGTACAGCCCGGAGCCCACACCGCCGAAGATGACTTCGCCCAGCATGATATTTACAAGTGGCACCATGCCGCCCAGCGGTGTGTAGGAATCATGCATGCTGTTCACAGCACCGCAGCTTGCGTCGGTGGTAATCGTGGCGAAGAGTGTCGAGTTCACAATTCCAAAACGGACTTCTTTGCCTTCCATGTTTCCGCCGGAGTGAAGCGCGCTGGCAGTCTGGTTCACTCCATGGAATTGGGGGTTCCCCCTAGCTTCCGCCCAATATGCAGCAGTGACTCCAACGAAAAACAGGGCCATCATGGCGGTCCAAACAGCCCATCCATGGCCCTGAGATTTCGTTATTCGGCCGAGTGTGTAGGTCAAGCCAGAAGGAATCGCGAAAATCAGAAGCATCTCGAAGAAATTTGAGAAGGGTGTAGGATTTTCGAATGGATGTGCGCTGTTCGCATTGAAAAATCCTCCGCCGTTTGTGCCAAACATTTTTATGGCTTCCTGGGACGCCGTCGGGCCCAGGGCAATCACTTGCTGTGTCAGCTTCTTTGCGACTGGCTGGCCATCGGAGCCCAGTGTTTGAACCGTCTGCGGCTCCACGAGCTGAACCGTTGCGTAAGGCTTGAGGTTTTGCACAACGCCCTGTGAAATCAAAATTAGAGAACCGACGAGACAGACCGGGAGCAGTACCCAAAGAAAACCACGCGTCAAATCCACCCAGAAGTTTCCGATGGTTTTCGATTCGTTACGCGAGACTCCTCGGATCACGGCGATGGCCAGAGCAATGCCAACGGCCGCCGAAGCAAAATTGTGGTATGCCAAGCCGGCCATCTGCGTCAGATAGCTCATGGTGGTTTCGGGCGTGTAAGCTTGCCAATTCGTGTTAGTGGTGAAAGAGACGGCCGTGTTCCACGCAAGATCCGGGGCCACACTTGCAAGTTTTTGCGGATTCCACGGCAGCCACTGCTGGAGCCTCTCGATCAGATAGAGCAAAAATAACGAAACGGCGCTGAAGGCAAGCATCGTCGTGCCGTATTCCGTCCAGCGCATCTCCTTGTCTTCATCCACCCCGCAAAGTCGGTACACGAGACGTTCGATTGGACGCAAGACAGGGTCAAGAAAGGTCTTCTCCCTTTCAAAAACGCGAGCCAGAAAGATCCCAATTGGTTTTGTAATAAGGAACAGCACCAGCAAATAAAGACCGATTTGAAACCAGCCATTCTCGGTCATGGCTAGAAATTCTCCGGTTTCAGCAGCGCGTACATCAGATAACCGAACAGGAGAAGGCTAATCAGAATCAGGGCGATGTTTTCGAGCATCCAGAACCTCCGCTTACTTTAACCGTTCGCAACGGCGCAAATAGCCTATCGCTAGCAGGAAGAAGCCAAGCGTCCCTACGGCGAAAACCAAATCCCTCACACCAGTCTCCTTTTCGAATCTTTTTGACGACCTTCGCACGGACTGGGCGCTGGTAATTCTGAAATGGCCAGCAACCAATCGGCAGAGCGCCTCGCAGAATGCGAATCGACACCGTAGCCTAGCTTCGCAGGCCTTAGAAAGTGGTGAGGCGTATCTAAGTATTTTGTGAAGAAGAGTTCCGCGCATCGCGCGTATTTGAACGGCGCGTCCATGGGCTTGGGAACAAAGCGAAGAGAAGGTCTTCAGCGATTCCGACGGAAACGGGTGAGATCACTCAGATCGGCAGACGCAATTTCGCCTCGCAACCGCGTCCATCCCGACGGTTTTGGAGAGTCAGCGTGCCCCCGTGTGCTTCCGCGATCTGGCGGCTGAGCACAAGGCCTATGCCCGAACCTCCTGGTTTCGTCGTGAAGAAAGGAACAAAGAGATTTGCGGTGTTTGAGATTCCTGGGCCTTCATCAAGCACGGAAACTTCAAGGTAAGAGCTGTACCGGGACCAAGTTACTTTCACTCCGCCCCCCGTTTCGTGTGCCGCGTCCGCCGCGTTGTGAACAAGGTTGATCAAGAGCTGTTCAAGTTGGTCCGCGTCCGCAGAGATAACCAGCGGCGGCCCTTTCTCCAATCGAACTTTGGGTCGTGCTTCAAGGTTGGCTACGCGGGTAATCCATTCCGTCACGTTTACGGGCGCGAGCGTCGGCTGCGGTAGCCGAGCAAGCCGCGCATAAGCGGCCATAAACCGGCCTAGCGCTTCCGTGCGAGACCGGATGATGCTCAAACCGTGGCGCATGTCTTCCAATATGGAAGCGGCAGAGGCGTTCTGCAACTCTGGAACGTTGGCCGTCTTCGCGAGCGCGCTTTCCAAGCTCTGGGCTACGGATTGGATCGGCGCGAGTGAATTGTTGAGTTCATGGCCCAAAACGCGGATAAGTCGCTGCCAAGCCTGCCGCTCTTCATCGCGCAGCGCGCGGCTGAGATCGCTGAGCACGACGAGATCATGCGGCAACCCGCCCTGCCGGAAGGAACCGCGGCGCATTCCCCATCGGCCGGCTCCGCCTGGAAAACTCAATTCCATCGTGTGCGCCGGTTCGCCCTCGAGACAGGCCTCAAGACCAAGCTCCGCCGCGGTAAAGCCCAGTAGCCGTTCGCTAGACCTGGCTAGAAGGCGCTCGCCGGCGCGATTCACGAGGCGCAACTGTCTGTTGTTGTCGAAGGTGAAAATAGCTACGTCAATTTCCTCCATCACCGCACGCAACAGCCCGGTGGCTTCCATTGCGCCCAACCGCTGCGAACGAAGAGTCTCGCTCAAAGCGTTGACTTCGAGCATGACTTCGCCGAGCGCGTCGTCGGAGCGAGCTTCGCGGGCACGGAAGGAAAAATCTTCCTCGCGCATCGCTGAGAGGAGGTTTGAGAGCGTTTGCAGCGAGAAGACCACGCGGTGCCGCAAGGAAAGCGCGAATCCAAGCCACAGACTCAGGATGAGAAAGGTCAGCGTCCAGGCGGTTCGCGACGAATAAGCACCGTTCCAGAGGAGAATCAGTGCAATGAACGAGCCGGGTAATCCTGCCGCCAGCGCCAGCAGCTGGATTCGACGTTCGTATGTGAGGCGTCTCATTCCAAGCCGTGTTTTTGCAGCCGGCGATACATCGCGCTGCGACTTAGTCCCAGTGCCTTGGCCGCTTGGCTGACGTTTCCGTCATGACGCACGAGAGTGCGCTGTATCAGGTGGCGCTCGACTTCGTCGAGGCTCATTTCCTCGAGCCGCACAGTGCCGCCGGCAGCGCCGGTCCGCAGGCCGAGGTCCGCGGAACGGACAAGCTGCCCTTGCGCGAGCAGTACCCCGCGCTCGACGGCGTGATCTAGCTCGCGCACATTCCCTGGCCACGGATGGTCAAGGAGTAGCTGCGTCGCGGCTGGATCGAAACCCGAAATACTCTTGCGATAGCGTTGCGCGTAGCCACGGAGAAAATGGTGGGCCAGTAAGGCGATGTCCTCGCGGCGTTCACGCAAGGGAGGAAGATGAATCTCAATCGTGTTTAGCCGAAAAAGAAGGTCCTGGCGGAATCGTCCGGAGGCGGCTTCGGAAGTGACGTCGGCGTTGGTGGCGGCCAAAACTCGCACGTTTACTCGCCTTGTCGATGAGGAACCGACGCGTTCCAACTCGCCGGTTTCAAGAACGCGCAAAAGTTTTGCCTGCAGATTCAGTGGCACATTGGCGATCTCGTCCAGAAAAAGAGTGCTGCCTTCGGCAAGCTCAAAACGCCCGACACGATCGCTGCGCGCGTCGGTGAAAGCGCCTTTCACGTGTCCGAACAGCTCGCTTTCGAAGAGGCCCTCGGAAAGCCCACCCGCATTGACCGTCACCATGGGTTTTCCTGCGCGATTGGAAAGTGCATGCAAGGTCTGCGCCACAACTTCTTTTCCGGTGCCATGCTCCCCGGTGATGAGAACGCTGGCATCCGAAGGACCTACACGGCCGATTAGGTCCAGCACCGGCTGCATCACGGCCGCTTCTGCGATGAGGGTGGGGCGCGATTCAGCGCGAAGCAGACGGTTTTCCGCTTCCAACCGCGACGCTTGCCGCAAAGCATTGCGCAGATCGATCTGTGTGCGCAGGATGGTCAGCAGCCGCGCGTTGTCCCACGGCTTTTGAATGAAATCGCGGCCACCTCGCCGCATGGCTTCCACGGCGACCTCTACGCTGCTCCACGCGGTCATCACAATCACCGGCAGGGTCGAATCCGCCGCTTGTATGCGGCTCAACAGATCGAGTCCCTCCTGGCCGGAAGTGGTGTCTCGTGCATAGTTGAGGTCCATCAGCACGGCATCGAACTCGCGCGATTCAATGGCCGCGAGCGCCTCCGCGGGAGAGGCCGCGGACTGTGTCTCATAGTTCTCCCGCTTGAGCAGCAGACGTAACGCGTCGCGGATATCCGCCTGATCGTCGGCCACAAGGACGCGATAGGGATGAATGGTAGGGTTTTTCATTCGTGTCGGAAGATAATCTCTACTTTACAGTCGCGTCTTGTTCAACTAACTGGGACAACGACCGATGACAGGTCTGCGTCCTCATCTATTCATAGCGAAGCGTGAGAATCGGATCGACCCGGGTGGCGCGGCGCGCCGGCAACCAGCACGCGAGCAGCACGATCGCCGCCAATGCCAGCGCGCCCGAAGCTAAAATCGGTACATCCAGCGCGCTGACATGAAAGAGCAAATTGCTAATGACGCGTGTCAGTGCCACCGCTCCCGCAAGCCCTGCGATGATACCAATCAGCGCAAGACGCAAGCCCTGTTGGAAAACCATCCCAAGGATGTCTCTTTGACTGGCTCCGAGCGCCATACGAATACCTATCTCATGCCCCCGCTGGGTAACCACATACGCCATCACTCCGTAAACTCCGACCGCAGCGAGGAGCAGCGCCAGTATGGCGAAGGAGCCAATCAGCAAGACGGAGAGCCGCCGGGAGGCAGTGTTTTCATTGACAATGTCCTCGAGGGGGCGGATTTCATAGACCGGAATATCGGGATCGAGTGAATGAACCGCCTCGCGCAGTTCCGCCGTCAATCCCGCGGGGTTGCCCGCCGAGCGCACCACAATGCTTCCGCCATAACTCGGCCGTTGTGCCACGGGCACGTACGTTTCCACACGCGACGGCTGATCCACCCCATAATTCTTCACATGGGCCACTACGCCGATAATCGTCAGCCAGTCTGGCTGATTTCCGGCGTCGGGAGGGCCGTCCGTATTGATCCGTTTTCCAAGTGAATCTGTTCCTGGGAAGTTTTGCCTTGCAAATGTCTCATCAATGATGCAAACGTGCAGAGAATTCTCGTTATCGTGTTCGTCGAAGAGGCGTCCACTAAGCAAACGCATGCCCATCGCGCGCATCGCATCCGGAGAGACGCGGCCGATATCAGTGCTAGGCAAATGCCCCGGCGGCGGGAGTGGCCGGCCCTCGATCACGTAGGCGGTCTGCCACCCGCCCAGAAGAGGATTCTTAAAACCTGCAGCGTCCACGCCGGGAAGCGACTGAACCTTTGCGACCAGTTCACTGATAAAATTGCGCCGTTTGGCATCCTCGTTATATCGCGCATCAGGCAGCGAAAATCTTCCTGTCAAAACGCTTGCCGGATTGATGCCACCATCCGCCTGGAGCACGCGGAACAGGCTCTTGGTCATCAACCCTGCTCCGACAAGCAGCACCAACGAGACGGCGACTTCTGCCGCAACAAGCACGTCTCGTAAACGACGGCGCCCTCCACCGGCAGTCCCCGTGCGGCCTCCTTCGCGAAGTGTGTCCTGCACGTCGGTTCTTGAAGCTTGCAGGGCGGGGAGGATGCCAAAGACAATTCCAGTAAGTAGGGAGAGGCCCAGAGTGAATAGGAGCACCGAACGATCGGCGGAGACTTCATCCATCCGTGGCACCCCCGCGGGCACACCGCGGACAAGCGCGGCGGTGATCCACACAGCAAGGAGCAGTCCCAGTGTGCCGCCGGCAATCGAAAGCAGCAGACTTTCCGTCAGCACTTGGCGTATAAGCCGCCCGCGGCCGGCACCGAGGGCCATTCGCACTGCCAACTCGCGATAGCGCTCCGTGGCGCGAGCGAGGAGCAGGTTTGTGATATTGGCGCAGGCTATGAGCAACACGAAGCCAACCGCTCCCATCAGAATCAACAGCGACGGCTTTACATCCTCAACAACTGCGTCGAGCAGTGGTTGCACGACAACGCTATCGTTGCCATCTGTCGCCGGGTGCAATTCGTCAAGGCGCCGAGCGATATTCTTCATTTCCGTGCGCGCCTGTTCCACTGTCACGCCGGGTTTCATCCGCGCGTATGCATATATTCCCGGATGACTCCCGCGGTTTGCTTCTCCCCCTAATTGATCTTCAAGACGCCACAACGAGGTGAAGAGATCCGCTTGACGCAAACTGCCATGCAGCCGCGAGGACAAGATGCCAATAACGGTGAATGGTTCAGCATCTAGGGTGAGCTGTTGCCCGATGATGTTTGGGTCCCGGCCAAAGCGGCGCTCCCAGAAGTCTTCCCCGAGCAAAACCACGCGGGGTGCGCCCACTTTGTCGTCTTCCGGTGTCAGTTCGCGGCCCAATACCGGCCTAACCCGCAGGGTGGGGAAGAATCCTGCCGTAATTCTTTTCAGTCGTAAACGTTCCGGCTCGCCTCTGCCGGTCAAGACGACATTGTCACTTTGATACGGCACCATGCTTGCAAAGATAGTGTTCTGTGCTTGCCAGTCATTGAAATTCGCCATCGAGATGCTCATCTCCGGCACTTCCTCGGACCACTCTCCGAGAAAGACCAATCGATTGGCATCTGGATAGGGGAGCGGACGAAGCAGTACGGCGTGGACGACACTGAAGATGGCGGTGTTCGCTCCAATGCCGAGCGCAAGGGTGAGGACTGCAACGATCGTGAAGCCTGGACTTTTGAGGAGAACGCGGAGGGCATAGCGTAGATCTCGAATCATATTTGCCATGTTGTCCCCTCCTCGCTAGAAATAAGAAATTACTTCCCGTCCTGCAACTAACCGTCAGCCGACCCGAGCCGCATTGCTGGTTTCGCTGACCACCCAGCCGTCTTTGAGCTGGATGACCCGGTGGCTGTAAGCGGCGTTTCTTTCCGAGTGCGTCACCTGAATGATGCTGGTGCCGGCTTCGTTTAGCTTTCGGAAAAGTTCCATGATTTCTTCGCCCTGGGCAGAGTGCAAATTGCCGGTCGGCTCGTCGGCCAGAATCAGCTTGGGACTCTGAATCACCGCGCGGGCCACACCCACAAGTTGCTGCTGTCCGCCGGAGAGTTGGTTGGGGAACAGATCCTTCTTGCCGACGATGTTAAAGCGGTCGAGGATGTCGCAGACGAGGCTAACGCGCTCTTTGTGAGGGACATTCTTGTAGGAAAGCGGGATTTCGAGGTTCTCAAAGACCGTCAAGTTGTCGATGAGGTGATAACTTTGAAAAACGAAGCCGATGTTGGCTTTGTGCAACTCGTTGCGCTTTTTTACGTTGAGCCGGTGGACCGGTTCTCCGTTGAAGTAGTACTCGCCCGTCCAGGCGCCGTCGAGCATCCCGATGATGCTCAGAAGTGTGGACTTACCGGCCCCTGAGGGGCCCATGAACGTGACAAACTCGCCAGGCTGAATCTCCAGGGAAACACGGCGTAAGACATAGAACTTGCTGCCGCCCGCCTCGTAAACTTTCTCCAAGTTTCGCAACTGAATCAGAGGTTCCACACTCGCTCCTTGGGCGTTAATTAGATAACGCTCGAATCCTTATTCCGTTTCGAGACTACCACACTTAAATCCGCACCGCTGAGGAGCCCCGAGCGAGGCAAGCCCCGCCCCTACAAGCCTTTACGCGGAAGGAGTTCATTCGTAGCGCAATGCGGTAATCGGATCGAGGCGCACGGCGCGCCGCGCGGGGAGGTAGCAGGCGACTGTTGCCACTGCAGCCAGAAGCACGGGCAGTCCAACAAAGGCAGACGGATCGGCGACCTTTACACCAAAGAGGAGACTGGAAAGCCCATACGCCAGCGCCAAGGCCAGCGGCAAGCCGATGGCCATGCCCGCAAGCGTCAGGAACACGCCGTTTCTCAGAATGAGTTTTTGGACATCCTCCGCCGTGGCGCCCATCGCCATGCGCACGCCGATCTCGTGGGTGCGCTCGCCAACAGAGTAGGACATGACGCCGTAAATGCCTACGGAAGCGAGAACCAACGCGATCAAGCCAAGAATGGCCATCATGACGGCGACATAAGCGATGCCGACAATCGAGTCGCTAATGACCTTACTAAACGGATTCACGTCGAAAAGCGGCAAGTCCGGATCCACCGCGGCGACTTTACTGCGCACGGCCGAAACGAAACTCATCGGGGCGCCTTCCGTGCGCAAGACCATCGAGGTCCAGAACGGCGGAGCCTGACGATAGGTACGATAGATGGTCGGCCAAACCTTTTTGTCGAACCAGGTGTAGTGGACATCGTCCACGATCCCCACGATGGTAAGCCAAGGATCGTCCGAGCCGGCTTTTCCAATCTGGATTTTCTTGCCAATGGGGTTTTCCCCGGGAAAGTATCGGGCCGCCAGGATCCCGCTGATATCCACAACCGGAAGTGTGCCGTCCGCATCCGATTCGCTAAGTTCCCGGCCGCTCCGTAAGCCGATATTCAGCAACCGGAAATAATTTGGGCTCACGGTCTCGACAATAGAGCTAATGGTTTCGCCCCGCGCTGCCGGCGCACGTCCCTGGATCGTGAAGGGGCTCAGGTTCGTGCCTCCCCCATTTGCGTAAGGCACATAAGTAGCGAGTGCGGCGGACTGTACTTGGGGGATCGTAGCAAGCCGCTGAAGCGTTTCATCGTAAAATGCCGCGCGGCCGGGCTTCTCCGCATACTGATTGTCCGGCAGGCTCAATGTGAAGGTCAGGACCGATTCAGGCCGAAAGTTTTGATTCACGTTGAGAAGCGCGTGAAAACCCTTCACCAGCAACCCGGCGCCTACCAGCAGCACGAGAGCAAGCGCGATCTCTGCAACGACCAGTACACTCCGCAACCGGTGCCGCGACGGCCCCGTGCTGGCTCCCCGGCCGCTTTCTTTCAGCGTTTCACTAATGTTCGTTTGCGAATGGAGCCAGGACGGTGCAATTCCGGAAATAATTCCGCTGGCGATAGCGATCCCAAGCGTGAATAAGAATGCGCCGGTATCGAGGCTGATTGTGTTCCAGCCCGCAATGAATCGCGCGACCTCCGGCGGCATGTGCCTCAAGATCAAGTAAATGCTCCACTGCGCGAAGAGCAGTCCGAACGCGGCTCCTCCCAGCGAGAGCAAGACGCTTTCTGTAAGCAATTGGCGGACAATGCGGCCGCGGCTCGCACCCATCGCGGTGCGCACAGCCAACTCCTTGTGCCGGCCCGAGACGCGCGCAAATTGCACGTTGGCTACATCGGCACAGGCAATGAGCAGGACGAAACCGACGGCGCCCAGCAGCAAAAATGTGAATTGCCGCGTGAGATCGCCCGTCGCAAATTCGCTAATCGGCATGACCCGCAAATCCCAGCGCTTGTAAATATCGGGATAGGCTTCGGATTGGCGAGCCGCAATGGTGTGCATTTCGGCGGTTGCTTGCTGGATGGAAACGTCCGGCTTTAGTTTCGCGAGGGGCCACACGTAACGGGAACTGCGCTCCGCGCGCGCCTTCACGTCAAAGGACAACGGAATCCACGCCTCCGCCGGCTTCGGATAGTCGAACCCTCTTGGCATCACTCCGACGATAACGAAGGTTTTGCCATACACCTTGACTGTTTTGCCGAGGATTTCTGGATCCGAAGCGTAACGGCGTTCCCAGAGGCCAGAACTGAGGATGATTTCCTGGTCTTTGCCAGGCAGCTCCTCTTCGGGAAGGAAGGTGCGGCCAAGCTTAGGATGGACGCCGAGCAAGCTGAAGAAATTTGCGCTCACCAGGAACCCTTGCACTTTTTCAGGCTGTCCGTCCCCCGCCAGATTGAGAGCGTCCCATTGATACGCTCCCAACTTTTCAAAAGAGTGCGCCTGGATTTGCCACTCAAAATAGGTCGCGGGCGCGACTGAGTTGACGTTAAAGTTTTGGCCTGGCGGCACGTACACGAGAGCGACAAAACGGTCAGCGTTTTCAAAGGGAACTGGATGCAGGAGGAACGCTTCCGCTAAGCTGAAAATGGCCGCGTTCGCGCCGATGCCCAGAGCCAGAGCCACCACGCATACCAATGTAGTAAGGCGGTGCTTGACGAGCATCCGCACACCATAGCGGATGTCCTGCCAAATCGTTCCCATGGAGCGCCCCTCTTCCCGGACGCCCTTAAGCGGTCACGCCGGCTTCCTTTGTTTCTTCGACAATACGGCCGTCAAACAGGTGAATCGTGCGTTCGGCGAAATTCGCGTAGCGCTGGTCGTGCGTAACCATGCATACCGTCGCGCCGTTGCGATGCAAATCGCGCAGCAGTTCCATGACGGCTTCGCCGTTCTTGGAGTCCAAGTTTCCAGTCGGCTCGTCAGCCATGAGAATGAGCGGATCGCCGACCAATGCGCGCGCGACGGCAACACGCTGTTGCTGACCGCCGGAGAGCTGCGAGGGGTAATGCCGCAGACGGTGAGCCATGCCCACGCGCTCGAGCGCGTTCTGCACCTTCTGCTTGCGCTCGGCGGAGCTCGTGCCGCGGTAGGTCAGTGGCAGCTCGACGTTTTCGTAGACCGTAAGGTCGCCGATCAGGTTAAACGCCTGGAAGATGAAACCAATCTCGCGATTGCGGATGCGCGTGCGCTCGCTTATCGTAAGTTTCCCGACAGGCTGCCCGTTCAGCATGTAAGTTCCGTCGGTCGGCGAATCAAGCAGCCCCAAAATGGAGAGCAGCGTCGATTTGCCGCAGCCCGAAGGCCCCGCGATGGAAATGTACGTCCCTTTCTTGATTTCGAGGTGGATTTCCGAAAGTGCGTGGGTCTCCACTTCGTCCGTGTAGAAGACTTTCTTTACGCCTTCCATTTTAATGAGCGTGCTTGTGTCTGCCATTTCTTCTCCTTAGCTGAAATTTACCTTGAAATTTGCCCTGCAAAATCCTTTTCAAGTGCCTCCGACTGCCGTCCTTCTTGCGTAAAATCGGGCCATTTATTCGTATCGCAAGGCCACCAGCGGATCGACGCGCGTTGCGCGCCTCGCTGGAATGGAGCATGCCGCAAGCGCTATAAAACCGATCAATCCCAACCCCACAGCGTATACCGCGGGGTCACTTGCATGCACGCCAAAAAGCAGGGATTCGCTGAGCCGAGCCAGGCCATACGCGGCGGGCAGACCAACCGCTACGCCGATCAACACCATCAATCCCACTTCTCGCAGAATCATCAGCCGCACATGGCCGGCCACCGCGCCCAGCGCCATTCGGATGCCGATCTCCCGCGTGCGTTGCACGACCACGTACGCAAGCACGCCATAAATCCCCAATGCCGCCAAGAGCCCGGCTAATCCCGCGAAGCTCGCAGATAGCACGGCAACCATCCGCGCCGAAAACAAATCTTCATCCACAACGCGTTCCATGGTCTTCAAATCGTACACCGGCAGGTTCGCGTCCATCTGCCGGACCTCACCCTGCAGCGCCGTTCCCAAAAGCAATGGGTCCTGCGTCGACCGGACGTAGAAGGTCATCGCTCTCAGTTCGGGCCTTTGCGCATAGGGAATATACACATAGGGTTGCACGGCTCCGTTTACGTGCGCCTGCTTTACGTCCTTCACCACTCCCACGATTTCGATGTCCGGTTTCACTTTCTGTCCGCCACCAAATGCAAAGTGCAAGCCGAGCGGGTTCCGTCCAGGGAAGAAACGCTTGACCATGGATTCGCTCGCTACGGCGACTTTGGGAGCCGTAGCGCCGTCGGCTTCCGTAAATTCACGGCCAGACAACAAAGGCACTCCCAGCGTGGAGAAGTAGCTCGGACTCACCGAATCATAATTGACGTCCTGCAACTCCTCCGCGAGTTGCGGGCCTCCTTCGGCGGTTATGTTGCTCCCATTACTGTCGCCCGTGAGCGTGGGAACATCTCCCGTTCCCACGGACCTGACTCCGGGCAGTGCCGCAATCCTGGCGCGCAACTGGTCAATCAGAGCAATCGAGTGCGGTGTGTCGTACCCATTGAGTGGCGGCTCGATGGAGAACGTGATCACATTGTCTGGCTTCAAACCCAAATCCTGCTTTTGCAGATTCCAGAGCGAACGCACGAAGAGTCCGGCCCCGGCGAGAAGCAACATGGTAAAAGCAACTTGACCCGCAACCAGGAATTTTCGGAAGCCCACGTGCGAGACGCTTGCGGAAGAAGTGGAACCCTGGTCCTTAATGACGTCGGAGACTCCCATTTTTGTAACACGCCACGCGGGAATCAATCCGAAGAAAACCCCGGAGAAAAGTGTGGCTGCGATGGCAAAAGCCAAGACCCCTGGGTCGAGCCTTTCTGTCAACCCGTGGATTCCCGTGTTGGAGACCACGATGGGCGTCAGGATTCTCATTAACCATGTGCCGAGGAGCAGTCCCATCGCTCCGCCGCCAAATGCACACAAGAGACTTTCGGCGAGCAGTTGCCGAATCATCCTGCCCCGGCTTGCTCCCATCGCCGTGCGGATCGCAAACTCACGTTGCCGCGATGCGCCGCGGGCCAGCAGCAAGTTCGCCACGTTCGTGCACGCGATTAAAAGGACAAGCGCCACCATCACGAAAAGCGTGATGATCTGTCCCCCGGCGTCCCGCTGCAGAACTGTTCGTCCTCTTGCCCCGGACGAAAGAAGAATCTTCTTGTCCAAGAATCGCTTGCGCTTCTCTTCGTTCCAGCCGGACTTGATTTGCGGCAATTGCACTTCAAGAAGCGGCTGGTACGCGGCATTAATTCCTGCCTGCGCCTGTTTCTCCGAAATTCCCGGCTTGCGCCTTGCCAGAACCTTCATCCAGTAATCGTTCCACCCATCAAGTGAAGAACCGTTGAGGGTCATCTGCGACGTCATCATCAAAGGCACGAAAAAGTCCGGAGTTTGACCTACTTGAACGCCAAAAAATCCCGTCTGGGAGACACCGACCACGGTCATTTCGACGTTGTTGATTAGTAGGACTTTGTTGAGCACGCTCGGATCGCCGCCAAAGTGCCGTTTCCAGTAGGAGTTGCTAAGCACGACGACAGGCTGCGCTCCTGGCAACCGGTCATCGTCCTGCGTGAAGACGCGCCCGACAGCTGGCCGCACTCCCAGCACATCGAAGTAATTCCCGGAAACCAGCTCTCCCGTCGCACGATCGGTCTGCCCATGACTCGCGACGCTCGCGGAAAACGTGGACCGCGCCAGAATACCTGAGAAGACCTTATTGGTATCCTGCAACCCCTTGTACATGGGGTAGGAAAAGGACTCCGTGGAATCACCGTCGCTCGAAACTCGCCCCGTCACCGGCCCAGGTGCCCGCAGAATGACCAGTTCCTCCGGGTTCTTTACCGGCAGGCGCTGCAGCAAAATCTGGTTCATCAAGGAAAAGATCGCCGTATTTGCGCCAATGCCCAGCGCCAAGGTAATTACGGCAATCGCCGTAAAGCCTGGACTCTTTGCCAGCATACGCAATCCGAACCGGAGGTCTTGCCAGAGGTTCTGCATTACACCTTTCTTACAGTTTCTTTTCGCTACAATCGAAGCAACTTCACACTGGTCAGACGGTTAGCCGGGCTTATTGTTTCCTTTGTCGATCGGCGATCTCGTTTCTAGTACCAGTACCCGCCACAATGGATCCCAACCAAGTAATCCTACGCGACTCAGAATTCGCATCCTGACGTTGGCAACTCTTCACACCAGGGAATAGCAACCGGCGAAGCTCCATCTATTTGACGTAAAACTGCATCGCTCGTCTGGTGTGCAACCGCGATGAGGGGCCGACTTCGGCTATTCATCAAAACCACCCTCGAAACCTGTCGTATGAAGGAATACGCAACTCACCGTCCGATGGTTCCGCAATATTGCTCACTAACCAAGCTTTTGCCTGCTCATTCTGATTCAGCGCCTAATTTTACTCATACCTCAGGGCTACCATGGGATCCACTCGCGTGGCTCTTCGTGCCGGAATATAGCAAGCCACGAGCGCCACGACAGCCAGGGCGAATACGACTCCAAAGAACGTATACGGGTCGGTGGCGGTCACTCCAAATAGCTGGCTTTTGAGGATGCTGGACAGAGCTAGTGTCCCAACCAAGCCCACGCTGAGGCCTATGGAGGTGATGACCATCCCTTCCCTCAAGATCAATCGTAAAACATCCGTTTTCTCAGCACCCACTGCCATTCGCACGCCAATCTCATGCATGCGCTGCACCACGCTGTAAGACATCACGCCGAACAGCCCGACAATTGCCAGCAGCAGTCCCGCGCCGGCAAAAATAGCGCAGAGCAAGCTCGTAAGCCGCCTTTGCCCAATGGACGCGGCGACATAGTCCTCCATTCGTTTGGCTTTATAAATTGGAAGTTCGGGGTCCAGCGCGAGCACTTGTGTCCGCAGGGCTGGAAGCAAAGCCATCGGATCGCCATCCGCCCTCACAACCATGTCCATGCCTCCGATGGGACTCTGGTCGTAAGGAACGTACGACTCGGGATCAGGCGACTGCCAGAGGTTTCGGTGTTTTACATCGCCCACTACTCCAACGATTTCGCACATGGAGTCGGATTTGCCACCCGACATCCCCGGTTTCATGTGCTTTCCGATAGCGTTTTCGTTGGGAAAGAACCTTCGAGCGAGCGTCTGATTAATGATGATCACATGAGGAGCGTGCCGATCGTCGCGCGCGGCGAATTCGCGGCCCGCCATAAGCGGAATGCGCATGGTTTTGAAGTAATCCAAGGCAACCGCGCGAATTTGCGTTCGTGGCAGGTCGCTCTTGGCCATCGGCAGCCCTTCAATTTCAAACGAGGTGCGTAGCGAATTGTCCGAGAGCGGCAAAGGCATTGCCGCACTTGCATTCTTCACGCCCGGCACCGTCCGAATACGGCTGAGCAGCTCCTTGAAAAAATCGGCCGACTGCTCTGGTTTGCCATAACGGGGATCCGGCAAATCGAGACTGAACGCCACAACTCCTTGCGGGTCAAAGCCGGGCGACTGGTGCAACAGGTGGAACATGCTCTCCACCAACAGGCTCGCGCCGATCAGCAACACCACTGCCAGCGATACCTGCGAAACCACAAGCAAGCTGCGCATCCGGGAGCGGCCTGTTCCGTCAGCGGCTGTGCGGCCACCTTCTTTCAAGGAACCAAATAGATTGAAGCGTGATGCGTGCAGCGCCGGAGCCAGACCGAACAGAATGCCCGTGATAACGGAAATCGCCAATGTAAACGCTAGCGCCCGCCAATCAACTCCCGCGGAAGCGAGGCGCGGGATGCCGAGCGACGGAAGGTTCACGAGAGCAGCGGTTCCCCAGACGGCCAAGAGGAGTCCAAGAGCTCCTCCCGCCAGGGAAAGGAGCACGCTCTCTGTTAAAAGCTGCCCGAGAATTCGACTCTTTCCTGCGCCTAGAGAAGCGCGGATGGCCATTTCACGCTGGCGTCCGGCCGCGCGAGCCAGCAAGAGGTTTGCCGCGTTCGCGCAGGCGATCAGCAGCAGGAAGCCAACCGCGCCCAGCACCAGGAGCAGGGCGGGACGGACATTTCCCACGAGCTCATCCATCTCGGGCTGCATCGACATTCCCCAGTGCCCATTGGTGTCCCGATATTGCTTTTCGAGGCGAGCGGCAATCTCCTCTGTTTCCGCGTTGGCGGCCGCGAGCGTTACTCCGCTTCTTATTCTTGCGATGACTCGCAGAAAGTGCGAGCCGCGCTCTGCCTGGCTCTCGGCTCCCTCAACGGCTATGGTGGTCCAGAGATCCACGGGTTGTTCGTCAAGCGGAAATTGAAAATCAGCCGGCATGACTCCCGCTACTATGTAGGGCTTGCCGTCCAGAACGATTTGCTTGTCCGTCACCTTTGGATCACCGCCAAAGCGTGTTTTCCAGAGGTGGTAACTCAGCATGGCCACGTGCGTGCCCGGCTTGTCCTCCGCCGCGGTGAATTCGCGGCCCAGCATCGGCGGCTCACGAAGCACGTTGAACATGTCCGCGGAAAAGATACACGTGTTCAGATGAACAGGGTCTCCCATTCCCGTCAGCGTCGCCGACCCGTCGTCATAAGCGGCCGCAGCCTCCAGCGATTTGCTCTGCGCGCGCAGATCCACGAAGTCCGGATAACTCTGGGCCTTGCCGATTTCCCCAGACTGAAGGTTTACGTGCAGGACGGCAACGAGCCGGTCCGGTTGCGGGAAGGGAAGAGGCTGCAAGAGAACGGCGCTTACCACGCTGAATATCGCCGTGTTCGCTCCAATCCCGAGCGCCAGCGTGAGAATTACTACGGACGCAAAACCAGGGCTTTTCGTCAGTGTGCGCAACCCGTAGCGAATGTCCTGCCAAAGCATTAACATGGCTGTCTCCGAATGAAGATCATCTGGTCTAAGCACCTGCTATTCATAGCGCAAGGCCACGACGGGATTTACTTTCGTCGCGCGCCTCGCTGGAACGTAACTCGCCAGCAGCGCGATTCCCAACAAAAAGGCGGGCACGAATAGAAATGCAATCGGATCACGCGGGCTGATTCCGAAGAGCATGCTCGAGAGAACCCAGGAAACGCCGGCGCAGGCAACAATCCCAATTGCCCCGCCGATCAGAACCGGTCGCATGCTTTGGCGTAACATCATGCTCATCACGTCGCGCCCGTCCGCTCCCAACGTCATGCGAATACCGATCTCGCGAGTCCGCCGGCTCACCGCATAAGATACGACTCCGTAGATCCCGATGGAGGCAAGCAGCAGCGCAAGGGTACCCATCGATCCGGCAAGTCCGGCTACGATCCGCGAGGGAGTTCGCCACAGCTCAAGATTGTCTTCGAGCCTCGTCACATCGACTACGACGTCCGGATCCAAACCGCTGGCCGCATCGCGAACGCCGGCCGCAACCGCGGCAAATCCGCCGCCACCGTGGATCATGAAGCGAAGACCCGACTGCACCTTTGGCCCCGCGGGGAGGTAGATGTAAAGCCTCGCCGTCTGCCCCAGGTGGGACACTTCTGCGTCTTTGGCCACACCCACAATCTGTAGATCTGTCTTGTCCCCTTCGCGCAAAATTTTTCCGATTGGATCTTCCCCGGGCCAAAATTTGCGCGCGGTGGTCTCGGTGACGATTGCCACGTGAGCGCCCGATTGCACTTCCGCTTCGGTGAAGTCCCGGCCGCGCACAATCGGAATTCCCAGCATCGAGAAATATCCGTGCGAGATGGCGTTATCCTCGACGATGTATTCGTCCGTTTTGCCCGGAATCGAAAAGTCAGTCGCGTTGTGATTGTCGCTCAAGGGAGTTTGGCCCACTTCCACCACGTCATCCACACCCGGCAAAGCCGTCACTTTCCTTTTCATGCGCTGTTCAAACGCCGCCGCAGGCTCCTGTTTATACCCTTGCGCGTGCAGGTCCAGCGAAACCACCGTAATCCCGTTCATCGCGAAGCCCGGATCCACGGTCTGCGCAAAATAGAGTCCGCGAAGGAGCAGCCCGGCCGCGATGAGTAAGATCATGCAAACGGCCACTTGGGCTGCCACCAGCGAGTGCCTCAACAATCCGCCGCTCGCGTGTCCGCCAATCCCGCCGTCCACGCCTTTCAATGCCGTGTTCAAGTCCGCGCGGGACGCCTGCAAAGCCGGCGCGAGGCCAAAGACCACACCGGTTATCAAGGTAAGGATGAGTGCGTACCCCAGAACGCGCGCGTCTGGTGTCAGATTGAACGCCAGCGGCGGGACTCCTGGAGGCAGATGCGCGATCACAAAACTCGAAATCGATTGAAACGACCAGAAGGCAAGCACCGATCCAAGCGCGCCTCCCATAAGAGCCAGCAGCACGCTCTCCGACAGCAACTGCCGGATAAGCCTCCACCGGCTCGCGCCCACGGAGAGCCTCACAGCAATTTCCTTCTGCCTCGCGGTCGCCCGGGCGAGCATCAAGTTCGCAACATTGGCGCAAGCGATGAGCAGCACCAAACCAAAGCCGACCAAGATGACGGCTGCTGCTCCCATCACGAAATTGTGCTCTTCCGGCCTTCCAAGAAAAGACGCTGTGCGAATTGCCAAGGATGTTGCGCGTCCGGGGTGTTGCTGATCGATCCGCGCGGCAATCACGCCCAAGTCTGCTTTGACCTGCCCCACCGAGACGCCCGGCTTTACACGTCCCAGCAAGGCCAGCCAGCTCACGTTGGCATCCCCTAAAAAATCTCGGTCCGGTTCCAACGCCGCCTGCATCGTGATCGGCACCCAGAACGAACTGGGAATCGGTTCCGTTCCGCCAAACCCCAGCGGCGCGATTCCAATCACGGTAAATGCGGTCCGGTTCAAAATCACTCGCTTGCCGATGAGCGAGGCCTCCGCACCAAAAGTGGTTTGCCATAATTCGTTGCTCAGCACGGCCACCGCTCCAGCTCCCGGCGCCGCGCAGTCCGATTCTACAAAGCCGCGGCCTTCCGCGGGGTGCACATCCAGCACATCAAAGTAGTTGCACGAGGTCATCTGCCCGTAGAGCTGTCTTGCTCGTCCACCGGCAAGCGTTGCGCTCAAGAACGGTTCGTACGCCAGCAGTCCGGAAAAAACGTGGTTGTTCGCTCGGTAGTCCTGATATTCGGACCAGGAAAACAGGGTCTCTTCCCCGTGCGTATTTCGTGTGACATCCCCATGAAAAATTTGGTCGACGCTTACTACCCGTTCCGCGCCCGGCACCGGCACCATTCGCAGCGCCGCTCCATTCAGGACCGAAAAAATGCCCGCGTTTACGCCAATGCCTAGCGCGATGGCCAGGACGGCCACTGCCGTGAACCCCGGATTTCTTGCGAGCATGCGCAGTCCGTACCGGATGTCTTGCAATAGGATTTGCATCAGCCCCTCCTACTCATAGCGCAACGCCACCACCGGATCGACTTGCGTCGCGCGGCGCGCCGGGATGTAACACGCCGCAAGCCCGACAAGCAGCAGCAGCGCGCCCACAGCCAGAAATGTGCCAGGGTCCGTTGGCTTCACTCCATAGAGAAAGCTGCGCAACGAACTCGTCACCCCTGCCGCGGCAACCACTCCCAAAATAAATCCGAATGCAATCAGTACAACTCCCTGGCCGCCCACCAGCCGCAGAACGTCCCGGTTCTGTGCTCCAAGCGCCGCGCGAATGCCAATCTCTCGCGTTCGCCGCGCGACTTCATACGCGAGGAGTCCATACAGACCCATGCAGGTAAGCACCAATGCCAGCAACCCAAAAAGGCTCGCAAGCCGCGCAAGCAGACGCTCGTTGAACAGCAGTCGTTCGATTCGCTCCGTTTGCGTGCGCACATCGAAAAGAGGCAAGTTGTTATCCACGTCGCTCGCGACTTTGCGCACTCCGGGAAGCAGCGCTTCAGGATTCAACGCCGTCCTCAATGCGAAGTGCGCCTCGCCGTCCTTCAAAGGAATGTATGCGGTTGGTGCGATTTCGTCTCGCAGTCCGGCGTACTTCGTGTCTGCCACAACCCCGACAATTTCGTATTGCGCGTTCTTCGGGTCCTCGCCGCCAAAGTGCAATCCCAGCGCCTCGCGGCTGCCCAGAAACTCCCTGACAAACGCCCGGTTCACCACCGCTACGGCACGCTTCGACTCCGAATCTTCCCGAGTCAGCGTGCGACCCGTCATCATCGGTATTTTCATCGTCGAGAAAAATTCCGGCCCGACCGCCAGCATTTGCGTCTCGACAGTGGATTTGTCCGTTCGCCCCTCGATCTTGACGTCCTCCGTCCACAATCCGCCGTCGAGCAGCGTATCGGACGAATAGGAGACGGAGAGAACGCCAGGCAAACCGCTCAGCTTGCTCTGCAGCTCACGATAAAGCGGTTCCACTTGATCGCTTCGGTAGTAGCCAGTCAGTGTTGGATTGATTCCGAACTGCAGCACGTTGTGGGTGTCGAATCCCGGATTTATCGCTTTCAAATTCGCCAGCGAACGAACGACCAGCCCCGCTCCTGCGAGCACAATCATCGACAGCGCGACCTGCGCGACCACCAGCCCGTTGCCCAGTCCCGGCCGGCGACGAGATCCGAAGCTGGCCCCTGACATATTTCCCGCATTTTCCTTCAGGGCCGGTGAAACGTTCACGCGCGTCCCGCGAAACGCTGGCGCAAGCCCAAACAAGATTCCTGTGAGGGCCGCTACGGCAACCGTAAACCCAAGTACCCGCGCGTCCGGGTCTGCATTGAGTTGAAAATTTGAATAGCGGTTCGCCGAGGCAAATGCAGCCAGGGCGTTCGCGCCCCAGTACGCCAGCAGAATGCCGAGACCTGCACCGGCAAAGGAGAGCAAAACGCTCTCGGTCAGAAGCTGCCGGATGATCCGTCCTCGGCCGGCTCCCAGCGCCAGCCGCACCGCAATCTCTTTTTGCCTCGCCGCCGCGCGTGAGAGCAGCAACCCTGCCACGTTCGCGCAGGAAATCAGGAGAAGAATCCCCACGGCTGCCATCAAGAGATAGAGTGGCTGCTCAAGCTGCCCGCGAATCCCGGAGAGCCCTTTCTGTGCAGGCGTCAAGAAAACTCGCGGCTCGTCCTCTGCCTTAAGCTGTTTCTCCTGGATAATTTCGTTGCGGAAGAGCAGGCTCGCTCCGGCTTCGGCTTGCCTCAGAGGAATTGCCGGCTTCAGCCGTCCCACGACCGTGAGCCACCATGTTCTTTCCTTCTCGGGACCGCCTCCCCATTGCAGCCGCAGCGGGACAATCTGCGAAAGGGGCAGCCACAAATCCTGGCTGTGTCCGGGAGTCAGGCGCGTGAAGCGAGGGTCGGCCACGCCCACGATGGTGCAGGGAACGCCGTTGAGCTTTATGGATTTTCCAATCGCACTTTGAGCGCCACCAAAGGCGCCTTGCCAATAGGCGTAGCTCAGGACCGCCACCGCCTCCGCGCCGGGCCGTTCGTCACTCGGTTCGATGGTCCGCCCCAAGAAGGCAGGAACGCCGAGCGTCTGGAAATAGTCGCCCGAGACAATTTCGCCGCGCGCGATGCTGGCGGCGCCGTTTCCCGTCAAGTCCAATTGTGCCGGACCCGCAAACGCAGCCAAGCCGGAGAAAACTTCGGCGTGGGCGCGAATTTCTTTGAACATCGGATAGGAAAAGGAGCAACTGCCGGAAACCTTGTCGGTCCACTTCGTCCACTGGCAATCCCCAAAGCTGCTCGAGCCGGCGTTTTGAGGATGCGAGCGCGCCGACCAACGCAATACGACTAATTGTTGGGGATTCCGAACGGGAATCGACTGCAGCATGACCGCGTTCAGCAAACTGAAAATCGCGGTATTTGCGCCGATGCCCAGGGCCAGCGTGGCCACGGCTACGACCGTGAAGCCCGGATTCTTCGCCAGCATTCGCAAACCGTAGCGAATGTCTTGCCAGAGTATCTGCACTGGGCCTCCGCAAGAAACGAACGGCTTTAATTTGACAAATGATAAAAGTCAGCCACGAACTCGTTTGCGGGCGCGCCACGACCGGCGCACGAATCATTATTTCAGCCGGATACGATCGAAAGCGTCCCAGGCAGACATGTCGGACAGAATCACCTTGTCGCCCACTTTCAACCCGTCAAGGATTTCGATCGTATTGACGGAACTGCGACCCAGTTTCACATTCACCCGCACTGCATCGGAGCCGTCGTCGATGACCTTGAAGAGGCCGATCGTGCTGTCGGACTGCCCGTGAACCGGCCTGCCCACATATAGCACATCCTTCAAATTCTCCAGTGTGATCGTGCCGTCCACGCTCAAATCTGGCCGCGCGCCGTTAGGAAGCGGCTCGTCGATTGTCACGTCCACCGTAACCGTTCCGTTTATCACCGATGGATCGATTCGCGAAACGTGTCCACCAACGATGCCGTTCCGCGTGTCAATCGAAGCCTTTTGTCCGGGCACCACGTCTTTTGCTTGCGTTTCTGCGATCTTGATCTCCGCCTTTAGCTTTTTCGGATCAGCTACGCGCGCCAGGTTCGTCCCGGGGGTCACGTTCTGGCCGACGTCCACGGGAACTAGCTGCAATACGCCATCTATGCCCGCCCGAACATGCAGGGCTTCAAGTTGGCTCTTTTTTAATTGGTAGAGCGCTTTCGTCTCATCGACCTTGGCTTGCTGTGCGGCTATCCGTGCGTTCCCGGAATCCGCGGCAATCCTGGTCTTGTCGCTTTCGAGCTGAGCGCGAATCGCCAGCTGCTCCACTTTCACCTTGGACAGATTCTCAATCAGCTGTGAGGTGAGACCTAGCTTTACCAGTTTTTCGTCGTTGTCGTGCTGGATCTTCGCCTGTTCGTAATCGCTCCGCACGGAGGCTTCTGTCGCCTTTTGGTTCATCAGATCGCTGTTCACTTGCACCCGAAGGTTGGCGAAATCTGCTTCAGCGCCCTTAAGCTGGAGTTCCGCGTCCAGCGTGGTTTGCGACAACGTGGGGTCGCTCAGCTCCATGATGATGGAATTCGGCTTGACGATCGCCCCCGGCCGCAAGACCCAGCGGTCCACGCGCGCTTGCGTCTGCGCCGCAATCCAGCGGATGTCCTCGGGAACGAGTGTTCCCAGCCCGCGCACCTCGCGCAGCATCGGCCCGCGCTTCACCGTGTCGGACCAGACCGTTCCCGCGTCCACCGAAGGTGCCGCAGGCTTCAACTTGGACAAGGCATACGTTACTCCGCCCAGTAATAGCAGCGCCACAGTGCCGTAGGCAATTCGGCGGATTTTCTTAGCTCTTGCGTTGGATGGTCTTTGGATGTCCATAGTAGTTATCGCCTTTCTTAGGCGCAAATCCCATGCCCAAGAGATTTCGCTTAAAGTCTCACTTTGTCAATGGTTTACGCGGCCTCCCTCGTATCTGAATCTGGGCTTTTTGGCCGAATATGGGAATCCCTGTCCCACGACCGAACACCGCTGACTTAGGCTTCCAATCACCCTTCTACTCTGATACCCGTCTTGATGCTTCATATAATGATACGTCTGGAGACCAGCTTAGTTCCGATTCGCCCGGTTATTCCGGAACTGAGGAGAGTTGAGAGGGCCGCGCAGGTTGTATTATAGCGTAGAAGTGCAAGAAGTGAGCGGGACAAGGCACAAGAAAGCGCGGTCACACAAGTAAGCATTTGGCCTCGCGTCCTGGTTGTGTGAGGCATATTGGGTGATTCCCTGTGGTACGGCTACCGTACGAACAATATCCAAGTCCTCGTACATAAACGGGCTCGCGATTTCCCCTCAGAAGTCGAGAATTTGACATGTCATTCTTGGCTGGTTCGCTTCACTCACCGGATTTTTGCGCTCAGCTTTTCAGTCTCGTGATGAGTGGCTTGGCGATTATTCTGGCGCATCCGCATTTTCATTAGGGCGAAACTGGGAGCATCAGGGAAACGTCATCCTTCGATCTGCCTCTTCCAACCATGCGGTGTCGCACCATTCGTTCGCCTGCGAATTCCATCGCAGCGAAATCGCAAAACTTATCCCCGTCCGTGGACCTCCTCCGAAAACAGAGTCGCACCAGCGCCCCTTGGCTGACGAATTCGTGGATTGGCGGCTCAGCGTGGACCGCATGGTTGATGTCCTGGCTTCCTTTGCTTACATCAGGCCGCTCTGCCTGGCTAATTTCAACGCTTCAATCGCCGCTCCTCGCGCTCCTGCGGTGTCGCCATTCGGCATCACGTAGATGGGAATGCCGGCTTGCTCCTCTCGCTGGTTCGGCATTCCAACGCGAATCTCGTCCAGGAACCATTTCTGGAACTCCTTGCTCGCCTCCAGCGCTCCGCCGCCAACGATGAACGCATCCGGGTCAAATGTATTCACCATCTCGTCGAAGAACAGTCCCAATGCATGCGCTTGAACTCGGAAAATCTCCTTACTAAGCGGATCGCCCTTGTCCGCCAGGCCACGCACCAGTTTCGCCGCCTGATGCGGAGCCAGTTTTGCGAGTTCGTGGCCGGCGTAGTGCGGCAAAAAATACGGCAGTAGATTCCTTTCGATCGCGCTGAGGGAACATAGCGACTCCAGGTCTCCCGTGCGCCCGCAATTGCATACCGGTTTGATCCCGCTGATTCCAGCGATGTCTTGAAACGGAATCAGCACGTGACCCAACTCTCCGCCAAAGCCATTTTTGCCCTTGACGACATTGCCATCGAGAATGATGCCGCCGCCATTCCCCGTCCCGATGATGATCGAAATGGAAGTCTCCCGGCTATTGACGCCAAAGATAGCATAGTGGCCCCAAAGCGCGGCCGCGTTGGCATCATTCAAATAGGAAACAGGTATGGCCAGCTTGTGCGCCAGACCCTCACGAATATCGAATCCTGCCCAATCGGCATGAACAAAATTTGTGGACCCGCGCGCGCTGAACTGGCCTCCCGCGCTAGCCGGTCCAGGCGTATCAAGGCCAACAGCCACTACATCCGAGATCTGGACACGCGCTCTCCCAGTGGCGATCTTGAGACCTTCCGCTATCTGCTGGAGGCAGATCGCTGGTCCCTGCTTGGCGAGCGCCGGGTGTTCGCACAGCCCCTCGATGAGAAACTTCTCCTGTGCATCCACCAGCGTATAGTTGACCGCAGTTCCGCCCAAATCTACTCCGGCTACGACTGTCACGTTTCTTCTCCTGTCCTGTTCAACGTTTGCTCGACACAGCGTAGCAGAATCGAGAAAAATCGGCGAAGGCTGCTAATCCCTACTTTCGCCCCGGGGGAATGGCCTTCGGCTGCCGGCACGTTCAAATATGGCGCGCAGGGCGGTGTTGCTGACATACAATCAGGCCGCCAGAGAGCAGCCTCTTTGGCGGGAGCCGGCCTATGAAACTCGGAATCCGGAAAACGTTCAAGATCCTTGCACCGGGAAACTCTCTGCGGAAGAGAGTGGCATATAGTCTGGCCATCGCGCGAGCGATTCTGGTGCCGGTAATTTTCCTGGCGGTGTATTACCTCTTCGAGATGGGATGGATCGTGGACCGCATCGTCAACGTGGATGCGCCAGCGGCTACCCTCGCGCAACGAGCCTCGATTGAAATGCTGGAGGCGCGCCGCGCGGAAAGAAACTATCTCTTGCTGCACGATCAGAGCTATCTCGCGGCGAACCGTGAATCCATCGAAAAAACGAAAGGGATTGTGACTCAGATCTACGATCTGGAACCGGAGGACGCCGGGTCAACACAAAGGGCCCTGGCGTCGCTCTATTTATACGAACAGAGGTTCGCGACGGCCGTCTCGGCGATGGCGCAGCCGGGACAAGCAGATGCGGATCGCATTCAAACCGTGGTGCGTGCTTATGAGAAGGATCTGGACGACTTGCTGCGAGGGGCCAGGGTAAAGCGGCGCGCGCAACTCATTGACGAACTGCGCACCCGCGTCGGCTCGTTCGACGCGCAGATCAGCGAGACCGTTCGAGCAGGCAATCCCGCTTTAACGCAAGTCACCGTAGACCTGCAAAGTTCGAGCCAGGAGGTGCTGGGATTGTTAGCCGGGCTCGAGACGGAAAATTGGACCCGAGTGCAGGGCGATCATAAGGAAGCCAGACAACTGATGCTCCATGCGGAGTGGGCTTTGAGCGTTGTGTCCGCGATTACGCTCCTCTTCAGCGTGTGGGTCAGTTTTATTCTGCCGAGGCAAGTTGTGAAACCTCTCGTCAACTTGCGAGAGGCGGTCGATCACGCCGCGCAAGGCGACGGCGCCATCGACCTGGAGATAGAAGGACGCGGGGAAGTGGCGGAATTAGCGAAAAGTGTGCACAACCTCATTGTTCAGTTACGCCAAATTGCGTGACGAGACTTTTGCAGCAAGGACGAATCTTATTTGGCGGAACTCGACAGTAGCTTGACCAGTTCATAGAGGAAAGCCTGTCCTTCGTAGAAGGACTGAACGCCCAATCGTTCATCGCGGCCGTGGAAGCGAATATCATCCCGGTCCATAAAAAAGCCCTGGATGCCATAGGTGGGGATGCCGACGGCGCGCAAATATCTTCCGTCAGTCGCGCCCATGACCATGATGGGGACAGTCGGGACGCCGGGCCACATCCGAGTGGTGATTTCGCTCACGGCTTTGAGAACGTCGGCGCGCATTGGTGAAGCGGGCGCTTTGCCAAAGTCGCCCAGCTGTTTGACGCTGACTTGATCGTCCGCCACGACTTTTTGCAACGTGCTTAGGACGTATTCCGGAGTGTCTTCGGGCAGCACTCGGCAATTCACCGTGGCGGCAGCGAGCTGCGGAAGAGCATTGATGGCGTGGCCGCCTTCCAGCATTGTCGCGACGCAAGTGGTGCGGAGCGTGGAATTCCATGCGGGAGAGGCCGCAGCGACTTTCTCCATCCCCTCCTGTGAACCGGACGCGATCTTTGCCAGGTCGTCCTTGATGGGGCCGCTTTCGATCTTTGCCATCTGTTGGAAGTACGCAGCGGTTACTTCATTTGTCTTCAGCGGAAAGCCGAAGTCGCCGAGACGTTGCAATGCCCCGGCAAGATGATAGACGGCATTATTGTGGACTGGCATGGAGCTGTGGCCGCCCTTGTTCCGTACCTCAAAGCGGTAATTGATCACATATTTTTCGCTGACCTGCAGGTCGTTCGAAAGCTTCTTGCCTTTGGATTCTTCTCCCCAGCCGCCTTCGTTGAGAGCTAGATCGGCGTCGATGAGATCGCGGTGATTCTTTATCAGCCAGTCGACGCCGTTGTACGGACCGCCGCCCTCTTCGTCCGCAGTGAGGGCGACGATGATGTCCCGGTCGGGCTTGAAGCCTTCGCGCTTGTACTGGATGAGGTTGGCGATCCAGACGGCCGCCTGGGCTTTGTCGTCTCCAGTGCCCCGCCCGTAAAAGTAACCGTCGCGCTCGATGAATTGAAATGGATCCATGCTCCAGTCTTCGCGTTTGGCTTCGACCACATCGGTGTGCGCGAGAAGCAAGAGCGGTTTGTGAGCTCCCGTGCCATGATAGCGAACGACGAGATTGGCCTTCTTGGGAATCGCTCCGCCCACGAAGATGTCGGCCTCGGAAAATCCGGCGGCCTTCAGGCGGGCTGCCGCTGCTTCTGCTACTGGAGTCGTGGAACCGGTCGTGAAGCCGGATTTAATCTCGATGAATTCTTTGTAGATGTCGTGAGCGAGCTGCTTTTCATCCTCGGAGCGAGTAGTTTGCGCGTTTACGGAAGCGGCCCCTAGAACGATTAGTGACAACACTTTGGAACTAAGCCAGATTGTTCGGGTTTGCATGATGGGATTCTTGCACGTCAAGACCAGCGACGCAACTTTTCCACATTTGTCGTCGCGCGACTCTTTGCCAGGGTCACGTCTTTCTCATGCCGTCGAAAATCACGCCCACTTGTAGCCGTGCTTGGCAAGGGGCAGGGAACGGATGCGCTTTCCTGTCGCAGCAAAAATTGCATTGCAGACAGCCGGCAGCACCGGTGGAAGCGCCGGCTCACCGAGTCCCGTCGGCGGATTGTCGGTCGTCAGGAAGTGGACTTCAATTTCTGGAGGAACCTGGTTCATGCGCGTAGGTTGATACGCATTGAAGTTACTTTGTACCGCGCGTCCGCTTTCGATGGTAATTTCCCAGTTCATGAGGTGGCTGAGACCTTCGATGACTGAGCCTTGGGCCTCGTTAAGTGCGCCGGTGGGATTAATGATCTGGCTGCCGATGTCGCCCGCGACCCAGACTTTGTTAACTCGAATGTGATTGTCGGCGGTTACGCGAACTTCAGCCACTTCGGCGAAGTAGCCGCGATGACTGAAGTGGAACGCGACGCCCGTGCCCGTATCTTTAGGCAGCGTGCGCTTGCCCCAGTCCGACTTTTCCGCGACAAGCTCAAGCACGCCGCGCATGCGCGAAGCGTTAAAGAGAAATGCAGGCGGAGTTGGTTGACCGCCGGCAGCAGGGGTTGCGGCATCAAGCGCAGGCGTATTGAGTAGCGCGAGGCGGAACTGCACGGGATCTTTTCCCGCGGCATGTGCAAGCTCGTCGATGAAGGATTGCATCACGAACGCAATTCCGTTGCTGCCGGGAGCGCGCATCGCGCCCGTCGGGATGCCCATCGGAATCAGAGAAACGTCCGTGGTGAAGTTCGAGATGAAGCGGGCAGGGAATTCGTCCGGCGAAATTCCCGCAGCGGAAGCGAAGCGCTCGCCTTCACCAAAACTCACGAAATGATTGCGCCAGGCAACAAGCTTTCCTGAGGAATCGACCCCGCCCTTCAGAAAGTGAAAGCCTGCGGGGCGATAGAAATCGTGATGCATGTCGTCTTCGCGCGACCACAGCAGTTTGACGGGCGTGCCTCCCAGCTGCTTCGCGATCCACGCCCCCTCGATCATGTAGTCGTTCGTGAGCCGCCGGCCGAAGCCTCCCCCCATCCGCGGAAGGTGGATCGTAATGTCGCTTTCGGCGATGCCAAGTGTCTTGGCAACTTGCGGCAATCCTCGCTGCGGTGTCTGGCTGGGAACCCACAACTCGAGTTTGCCATCTTGAAATCGCGCAGTGCAGTTCTGTGGTTCCATCGGAGCGTGCGAGAGGAATGGATAGAAGTAATCTCCTTCCACGACTTTGGACGCTGATTGCAATGTGGCTCCGGCGTCGCCGTCCGTGCGAAGTGATCGCTCAGGCTTCTTTTTGGAAAGTTCAGCGGCGGTGCGCGCGAACCCTTCGCTGCTTTGGCCCGCGGTCGCCCCTTCGTCCCACTTCACGTCCAATTTCTGCCGCGCGGTCTTCGCTGTCCACCAGTTGTCCGCTGCGATGACTACCCCGGATAGCAGACCTGTCAATTCGGTGCCACCCTCGACCAGGAAGGCGTGGCGCACCCCGGGAATCGCCTTGATGATATCGAGATTGGCGCTGACAACTTTGCCCGCAAACACAGGACACTTTTCAAACACGGCCCAAAGCATTCCTGGAAGTCTGAAATCGATGCCGTAGAGCGGCTTTCCCTGCACAATGGATGCGTTGTCCACACCCGGAACTGATTTGCCGATGATCTTGAAATCCTTGGGATCCTTTAATTTCACGGAGTCAAGTTCCGGCGGAGTGAGTTGCGCCGCTTTAGCGGCCAGTTCGCCGTACCCGAGCGAGCGGTTCGTCTTCGCATGATGCACGCGACCGGAAGCGGTCGTGCATTCGGATTCCGGTGCGGACCACGTTTGCGCGGCCGCGGCGACGAGCATCTGACGGCCCGCGGCGCCGACTTGGCGCATCGGTATCCAGTTGTTCGGAGTCGCCGTGCTGCCACCGGCAACCTGCAGGCCGTATTTTGCGAAATCGACGTCCCCCTGCTCGATCCGCACATCCTTCCAATCGACGTCGAGTTCTTCCGCTATGAGCATGGGAAGCATGGCCTTAACTCCCTGACCCTCTTCCGGGTTCTTCGCAATGATTGTTGTTATGCCTTCCGGCGAGATCCTGATGAAGGCATTGGGATTGAGATTTGGTGCCGACGGACGCTGGGGTGTTTTTGCCAGGGCTCCCTCGAGTGGCTCGAGGTACGCAGCAACTAACATCCCTCCGCCAGCGATGGCGCTCACTCGAAGAAATGATCGGCGGCCGATAGTCCTGATGGTCCTGGTGTTCTTGGTGCTCCCGGGCACAACCACTTCCAATGTTTTCATAGGGCCTCCTCACCTTTCACCGACGGGCCTCTTCACAGGTTACGTTACCGCACCGCGCGGGCCTGCGCAGAAAGCACGAACAGCGGAATTATAGCGCGTGAAATGCAAAGTGGAAGCAGGAAGCTCGGGCAGGGCCAGCCGTTTAGCTCCGACCGTCAGGCCGGGTGAATACCTTGCAAGTTCCGCTGGCATTTTCGTTCTAACAAAGTCGCCGCAAGCAACCCGGCGTCGAGAATGTCAACTCTAAAGGGGTAACAAACAAGAGTTTGAGCTCTGTTTGTCGAGAACAGCAGCCCACGCTCTTCGACGTTCCTCCATTCCCCGGGTTGAGAAGCAAATCGGCCGAGGCAATTTCCAGAAGCTAGAGGTGTCGAAAATGACCAGCGCACGTGCATTTCCTTCTCTGCTGCTCGAAGCCCGCAAATCCTGTCCGTCGTTCGCATACGTGCTGGCCGCGCTGTTGCTCTTCGCAGGCAGCTCTTCCGCGCAGACCGCGTCGCACGCGCCTGGATGGGTCGTACTTCCCATCGGCGATTATCGATCGCTTCATGCAAGGGCCTACCCTCCCGAACATGAGCCCGAACCGCCGCCCGTTGACGCGACTCTGACGCGCGTCGATTACGATTTGCGCATCGATGGAAATCTCGCAGCGGGCCGTGCCAGTCTCACCGTGGATGTGCTTAAAAACGGCTGGGTGCGCGTGCCGATCCCGGCTGGACTCCTGGTCCGCGAAGCAAAGCTCGACGGCAAGCTGATTTCACTTGTGCCGAGCGCCTCAGGAAAGGGTTTGAACCAGCTCTCCGCACTGCTTTCTCGGCCAGGGCGATCTGTCTTGCTGCTCGATATTGCGATGCCGGTCCTGTCCAATGCTGTAGAAGAGAGCATTTCCTTGCCCTCGACCGCATCCGGAGTCACTCGCGCATCCGTTCGGCTTCCCAAGCAAGGCGTCGAAATCAAGCTCACCGGCGGCCTTCTGACCGATAAAACCGAATCCGCCACGGAAAGCAAGTGGCTGGCGTATGCACGTGGGAATGAGCCTCTCAGCTTCACCTGGAAAAGAAAAACAGAAGATCACCGCAGCAGCCAGCCTTTGCGCCTTCGCGGTTCGCTGACCGAGTTGACCGGACTCGGTGAAGACACGACAACAGTCGTCGCGGAAGTCAACGTCGAAGTAACGCAAGGTGCGGCCAAAGAAGTGCGCATTGTGCTTCCAAAGAAAGTAACCATCAATCAAGTCGCCGGCGCGACGGTCGCCGATTGGGAGATGAAAGACGGCGAGCTCGCCGTGACTTTTCTCGAACCCCTCGAGCAAAGCGCCAAATTCATCGTCAGCGGAGAAACGCGAAGCCCCCGCGATGGCCAGATTGAAATTCCGATTCTGCGCCTACTGAACACTGAACGAGACACGGGAGGCGTGGCGGTCGAAGTGCTCGGAGCCGGAGAGATCAAGGAATTCAAGTCGGAAGGACTCGAAAACGCCGACGCCACGGACTTGGGTGAAATTGTATCTAGCCGCCAATCGACTTCGCTCTCTGCGTTCCGCTTCCGGTCGGGCGACTCGAAGACAACCCGCTCCCTCACCGTAAACGTCGCTCGCTACACGCCACAGGCGGTTTTGATGGCCAACATCGCCGAAGCGCGCTACAACGTCTTGATCACCAGCGAAGGAAAGTTGCTCGTACAGGCGCGCTACGCAGTTCGCAACAACCAAAGAAACTTTCTGAAGATCTCCCTCCCGCAAGGCGCGACGCTTTGGAGTGCCGCCTTGGCGGGGAAACCCGTACGTCCCGGGCAGTCTCCCGATGGCAGCGTGCTCTTGCCCCTTGAAAAAGCGCGCTCTGGCGAAGATGCGCCGGAGTTCGCCGTCGAACTCGTTTATGTCAGCCGTGGAACTGTGTGGAACGACAAAGGGCAATTCAAACTGGCCCTTCCCGCGCTGGACCTGCCCGTTTCGCGGACCGGGCTTCTCGTTTATCATCCACCGCTTTTCAAGGTTACGCCGGAGTCTGGATCGTTCCGTACAGAACCCTACGCGGATCCCGCCTCCGCTGCGCTGAATCCTCCATCGCCCGCGGCACCATCGCCGCCAAGTGCTGGAATCTCAGCGATCACGGAATCGAAAGTAATTACCGATCAAGCCGCAGCGCAGACTCTGGTCGACAATTTCCGCATGACTTTGCAGGGAGGAAAGGCCGCAGGGATTCTTCCCATCAAGGTCTCCTTTCCGGCTTTGGGGCCATCTCTCTTCCTTGTTTCCGAGCTTACCGGCGAGAACCAGTCACCGAGCGCGAATTTGGATTTTCAACGGGAGAAAAAGGCAGGTGGGCGATGAAAAACATATTACTCGCAATTGCGTTGCTAGCGACTATACCCGCGTGGGGACAGGAGAGAATCAGCCCTCGCATTCCACCGGAAGGCGACGTCACGCTCCCACTCGACGAATACAACCGTCTGCTCGAGCTGGCCAACAGGACTCCGAGAAAACTCGAGCCCGCGCCGCTTCCTTTCACAATCAAGCGGACCGACATGAAGCTACGCGTCACCAACGATACCGTCCTCGGAACACTTCAGTTGCAGGGAGAAACATTCAACAATGGAGAAACGAAGGTAGCGTTGATTTCCGGTCTGACGCTCTTGGACGCTCACCATGAAGGCAAAGCACTGCCGCTCGAACAAGAGAACGGAATCCAAACCGCAATTCTGGCCGGTCCCGCCGACTTTTCCGTTGTCCTTGATGCCGGATTGCCTTTGAGTATCGAATCAAGCCGGGCATCGTTCAGCTTGCCGGTGCCCTCGGCGGGCAGCGTGCTCCTTACACTTGAGGTTCCAGGCGATCACACAAACGTGAGAATCAGCCCTGGATTGATCACGAGCCGTCAGTCTGAAAACGGAAAAACCACGATTGAGGCCACGCTCGTCCCAGGACAGCCTGCGAACATCTGGTGGGCGACGAGAGAGGTTGTTGCCCCCGCAATCCCTCGGGAAGTTCGTTTTCTTTCCAACATCAAGACGCTGGTTTCCGTCAGCGAGTCGGACATTCGGCTCGCCGTGCTTGCAGACATCACCGTGGTGCAGGGCGAGCCCGCGCAATTCGAACTGGAAATTCCAGCGGGATATGAAGTGACGGGAGCGAACGGCGCTTCCGTGGATTCGATCAAAATGCAAGATGGCGTGCTGACGATAAAATTAAACGCTCCTGCGCAACGCAACCATCAGTTCCTGATCACCATGGAAAAGTCGCTCACTATAACCAAAGCGGACGTGCCATTCGTGAGCATGAAAAATTCGCAACGCGAGACGGGCGAGGTGCTCATCGAAGGTGTCGGCACGATGGAACTGACCGCAACAGAAAGCGGAAGCCTCAAGCGCATGGATTTCAAGGAGACCAATCCTTATCTGCGCTCTCTCGCACGCTCTTCCTTGCAGGCGTCCTTCCGTTATCATCGTCAGCCCACTGAAAATCCGAATCTGGCATTGGAGTGGACTCGATTTCCGGACAGCAGCGTGCTCGCGGCGGTAGCCGAACGAGCCGTGGTTACGACGCTCGTTACCACGGAGGGAAGGTCGCTGACGGAAGTGAAGCTGACCGTCAAAAACCAGGTTCAGCCATTCTTGAGAGTCGAGCTGCCTGCTGGAGCAAGCATCGTGACCGCGGAAGTTGCCGGAGAGAAGGTCAAGCCCGTGGAGGCCGCCGATGGCCACCGCGTGCCATTGCTGCGGCCCGGATTTCGGCCCGCCGGCTCCTACGAAGTGTCTTTCGTTTTCATGGATTCCGGTGCACCATTTGCGAAGAAAGGCGGATCGGAGTTAACCCTGCCGAAAATGGATGTTCCCATCACTTTGCTGCAATGGGAGGTGTTTCTCCCCGAGCGATACAAAGTTAAGGATTTCGGCGGAGATGCATTGGCCGCCAACCTGCTCCCCGCTTCCTTCCAGGGAGTCGAGAGTATGGAGTATGTGTCAGGGTCCTTCCAGGCCCCCGAGAGCGGCAGACTGGTTGGTGGCGTCGCGCCGCTTCAGCTTTTGCCGGGACAACTTGGCGGCTACATCGTGGACAGCAGCGGCGCTGTGGTTCCGAACGCGCAAGTAAGCGTCATTCAACTGGACACGGGCGCCGTGCGCAATGCCGCGACCGATTCTTCCGGCCGCTGGATTGTCTCAAACATTCCGTCGGGGAGAGTGAAAATCACCGCTGGCTCGCGCGGCTTCAACTCCACCGCTCGCAACCTCAACTACGACGCCAATAATCCGGCGTCCCACAACTTTACGTTGCCGCTCGGAAACGTGTCGGAATCGATCGAGGTGCTCGCTGGTAAGGATGATGCGGATGAATCGCGCCGCATCGAACGCGACTTGAAAAAGAAAGAAGCCGCGGCTTCCACAACGGCTTCTTCAAATGTGCTGAATCTTCAGCGGCGCGTGTCGGGCGTACTACCCGTTCGCGTCGACGTCCCGCGAGCAGGCACCTCATATAGTTTCGTGCGCCCGCTCGTGCTCGACGAGGCAACCAAGCTCACGTTCACCTATAAAACCAAATAAAATCCGCCTCAAACAGTCGAGCATGTATATTCCAAGCGGCCAGGGGAAATCATGCCCCTGGCCGCGTTCATTAAAAACACTTCATTTTGAGCCGCCAAACCGAGCCGCTCGGGAGCCTCTCCTTTTGGGAACTAAGTCTCGGAAACAGGGGAATTTAAGAAAACAGCAGGCAAAGGAAACGCCGTGGGCTGCGAAAGCCGTGTAAGTTGAATACCGACCGAGGGCATTGAAGACATTTAGTGGGGGACAGGCGTAGATTCGAATTACAAGGGGTGGGAATAGGAAGGCTGAGATGAAGGCAATCAAAGCGTTTTTGTCGTTTTCAGTTTTGAGTTTCTTTGCGATGGGAATGCAGGCGAAGGCGGAACTTCGTTCTCCTCAGGAACCCCCGCCGGCGCAAAATCCCGGCACCGCGCCGAGTGCCGCCGCGCCACAAACTCAAGGGCGCGGCGCCGAGCGGCGTCCAGGAGTATTTGGGAAATTGAGCGCGATTCACGGTCAATCCATCGAAATTACGACGCAAAATAATGACGTGGTCACAGTCAAGATTAGCGCGAGCACACAATTCCGGAAAGATCGGCAAGAGGCAAAGCTGAGCGATCTCAAAGTTGGGGATTTGGTATTCGTGCGCGGCGAAGAAAACTCCGATCACACCTGGAACGCAGAAATGATTGGCGAACGCCCAGGAGGCGGTTTCGGCGGCGGACCTGGTGGCGGCGTACAAGGTGGACGTGGCGGCGGAAGGCTCATGACGGGAGAGCTCGGTCAGGATTATGTCTTCGGCGAAGTGAAGTCGATTGACGCGCCAAAGCTGACGATTCTGCGGCCGGACAACGTCACGCAAACTATCGAGCTTAACGAAGAGACTTCGCTACGAAAGGGCCGCGACAGCGTGACGATGGCGGACATTCAGCCAGGCGATCACGTGTTTGTGCGAGGCGGGATGAAGCAAAACGCATTCGAACCGAAAACCGTGATGGTCATCGGGCCGGAACAATGGAAGCGCATGCAGGAGATGGGAATGGCCGGAGGGCCGCCCGTAAATCCGCCGAAGGGAAATAACCCACAGCAGAAACCGCCGGAGCCGCCACATTGAAATCGTCTGTCCGGACTTTTATTCTCCTGGGCCTGGCGGCCGTCGTGGTTCCAGCTTTGTGGGCGCAAGAGAGTCCGCCCGCGTCGCAAACGCCTGCTTACCAAATCACGGGGAGCGTTCACAGCGGAAAAACCCCGCTGCCGGGCGTCACCCTGATCGCAACGAATAGTTTGACAGGCAAAAAATTTAGCGCCACGACAAGTTCCGGCGGAAGTTTTGTCTTTATCGGCCTGCCGCGAGGAAGATACGTGGTGCGCACCGAGTTCATGGGATTCGCGGCGCAGACGCAAGAGGCGGTGCTGAATCCGGAAAATCCATCCGGAAAAGCCGAGTTCGAATTGATCCTCGCCTCGCGGCAGGTGGAGACGAATCAGCTCGCCGCTGCTGCCGCTAGCGCCGTGCGTGGGTTTCAAAGTCTGACAATGGATTCCACGGAGTCGGTGCTCGCGGGTGCCGATTCTGGAGCTGCATCGACGGGGCAAACGCCAAGCGCAAGCGACTTGGCAGCGCTCCCTCTGAACGGTGCCGGCGCGGACGCGCCCACGGAATCTGTGAACATCAGCGGCGTGCAGGGACGCACCCAGGATTTTGGCGTGGGCAACGAAAGCGACCTCGAGGAACGAATCCAGGAATTCCGAGATCGCGCACAGCAGATGGGATTTGGAGGTTTTGGCGGCGGAGGCGGCGGTCCCGGCGGGTTCGGTGGAGGCGGGCCAGGAGGCGGCGGACCGATGACCATCCGGCTGGGCCGCGGAAGTTTTAATGTGAACCAGCCCCACGGCTTTCTGTATTTTTCGGATGATACATCCGCGATGGATGCCAGATCGTACTCGCTGACCGGAATACCGCTGCCTAAAGCCGATTATAACCAGGCGCGCTTTGGAGCAAATGTCGGCGGTCCGTTGAACATTCCGAAGATTTACAACGGCGGGGGAAAGACTTTTTTTTTCGTAGGCTGGAACGGTAGGCGCGGCAGTTCGCCGTATGACGCGTTTTCGACGGTGCCCACTGCCGCGGAACGAACCGGCGATTTCTCCGCGTTAACTGCGCCAATCTATGATCCGGCCACCGCGCAGCAATTCCAGTTCAACGGTCAGCCTAATGTGATGAACCCATCCTTCATCACTCCGCAGGCGCAAGCGCTCTTGAACTACATTCCACTGCCCAATTTCCCGGGAGCGACGCAAAACTTTCACTATGTAACTTCGGCGGAGAGCAATTCGGATTCCGTCAGTCTGCGGCTCATCCATAACTTTGGTCCCGTGCCGGCGCAAGGAAATCGCACGCCTGGCGGCGGGGGACGTGGCGGCGGGGGCGGAGGTGGCAGGCGAGGACCGCGGAACAACCTTAATTTGGGTTTGAGCTGGTCGCGTTCGACGAGCGACATCATCGGTCCGTTCCCCTCGCTAGCGGGCGGAACGGGTTCGCAAGGTTTGAACGCCAGCGCGGGATGGGTTTACGGCAAAGGACGCGTAACGAATAACCTGCGGTTTAATTACAACCACAACCACGTCTCGGCAACCAACTTGTATTCCACGGTTACGGATGTTGCTGCCAATGCCCAAATTGCGGGCGTCTCCACGAACCCATTTGACTGGGGCATTCCGGGAATTGGTTTCACGTCTTTCTCTGGCTTGAGCGATCCTACTCCGCGACGACAACTCGACCAGACCTACACCGTCTCAGACAACGTGATCTGGAATCACGGCAAGCACAACTGGCGCTTTGGCGGCGACTACCGGCGCATCTTGCAGAGCTTCCACTCGGCAAGAAACGCGGCGGGCAGCTTCACGTTTACAGGATTCGCCACGGCACTTTACGTAAACGGCCGGCAGCAGCAAGGAACAGGCAGCGATTTCGCGGACTTTCTCCTTGGCCTGCCTCAGCAGAGCAGCATTCAATTTGGAACGAATGCTTATAATTTTCGCGCGAACTCGTATGACGTTTTTGCGCAGGATGACTGGCGCATTCGCGCGAACTTATCACTTAACCTCGGCTTCCGGTACGAGTACAACGGACCTTATACGGAAGCGAGAAATCAAATTGCTAACCTGGATGTTGCGCCGGGATTTACCGCCGCAGTTCCCGTTGAACCGGGGCAAATCGGTTCAAGCTTTGGCGTTTTCCCCGTGTCGCTGATCAAGCCGGATCGAAACAACTTTGCTCCGCGATTGGGCCTGGCCTGGAAGCCTCTGAAACAGACCGTTGTGCGCGCCGGATACGGCATCAATTACAATCTCGCGCAGTATGGCGCGGTAATCCAAAACTTTGCGTTCCAGCCGCCGTTTGCCGAGACGGCCACCAACACGGCAACTCAGGCGAATTTCCTCAATCTGGCAGATGCGTTTCCGAATCTGGCGCCCGGAGCGATCACGAATAATTTTGCCGTCGATCCGAATTACCGGCTCGGTTACGTTCAGGTCTGGAATCTGGATGTGCAGCGCGAATTGCGCGGCGGCATCGTGATGAACGTGGACTACAACGGCTCAAAGGGGACTCGGCTCGACACCGAGCGAGCGCTGCTGATTTCTGGCTTGCAGCCCTTTACGTACGAATCGTCCGCTGGAAATTCGGTCTTTCACTCCGGGTCAATTCGTTTTCGGAAGCGCATGGCCAAAGGTATCGGGCTTAGCGGTAGCTACATTTATTCGAAGTCGATCGATGACGCTTCTTCGATTGGCGGCGGAGGCGTCGTCGTGGCGCAGAATGCGTTTGACATCGCCGCGGACCGCGGACTTTCTAGTTTCGACCAGCGACATAAATTCACGGGGAACTGGATTTACGATTTGCCCTTTGGCGAGAACCGGCGATTTTTGCAGAAGGGAGTTCTGTCGCACATTCTCTCCGGATGGCAATACAGCGGAGATTTTAGCGTTGCCAGCGGATTGCCATTCACGATTCGAGTCTTGGGCGGAACGCTGGATATTCAGCGTGGCGTAAGCGGATCGTTGCGGGCAAATCTCGTGCCGGGGCAAACGCTGACAGTGAATAACCCAACAACGAAGGAGTGGTTCAACACGGCGGCGTTCTGCCAGCCGGAGACAACGGGAAACAACCCGACGCCGACGTGCGTGAATGCCAGCGATTCCGCGTTTGGCGATGCCGGGCGCAACCTCCTCGAAGGACCGGGGCAAGTGAGTTTGAACATGTCTCTGAACAAGACCATTCCGATTAAGGAATTTCGCGCACTCGACCTGCGGATCACGGCGAACAATATCTTCAACATGGTGAACTTTAGTTCACTGGGCACGACGGTGAACTCGATTACGTTTGGCGAAGTGACGGGCGTGGGAAACATGCGGCGCGTGACGGTGCAGGCGAGGTTCCGATTTTGAGGGCGAAGCTCCCATGATTGCTATGCTTCAAAAGATCGCGGCCATTATCGTTGCAAGTCTTCTTGTGCAAGGAGCCGCTCCTTCGTTCGCGCAGCAGCCGCAACCGCAGAAGCCGACGGCAGCAAAGTCAGACACGCAGGAGCGGCAGACTCCGATCCGGATTACTTCCGAATTGGTGCTGGCGAACGTCGTGGTGCGGGACAAAAAAGGAAATCTGGTTCGCGATTTGAAGAAAGAAGATTTCACGCTGTTTGAGGACGGCAAGAAACAGGAGATTTCGACTTTCGATTTTGAAAATGTTGACCAGCTGGAAATGGCAGGAGCAGCCGAGAAAACCGTGACAGGCGCAGCAGTCGAGCCCGGCGGAGCCGCAGGCGTATTGAAGAAGAGCGACGCGCCGGTGATGAATGCGCGCGACCGGCGAGTCATCGTCTTCTTTTTCGATTTTTCCGCGATGGAGCCCGAGCAGATCGACCGCTGCGTGGACGCGGCCAAAAAGTATATTAATACGCAGATGCACCCAGCGGACCTCGTCGCACTGGTTTCGCTGGCGACGAATATGCGCGTCGATCTCGATTTTGCGGACGACAAGACCCAAATACTTTCCGTGTTGACGGCGTACTCCTCCGGTTCAGGGGAGGGATTTGATAACGGCGTCACCGGGAGCGCCGAGGGAGCGGCGGAAACGGGAGGCTCCTACACAGCCGACGACACGGATTACAACACGTTCAGCGCGGACAGGAAGCTACTCGCGCTGCAATCGACCATGGACGCGCTAGGAAAAATCCAGCAAAAAAAGTCGCTGATTTATTTCAGCAACGGGATCAGCCAATCGGGAAACGACAACCAATCGGCGTTGCGGGCGGCGACCGCGGCAGCGGTAAAAAATAATGTTTCGATTTATACCGTTGATATTCGCGGCTTGCAGGCTTTCCCTCCGGGCGGCGATGCGCAAAGCGCCAGTTTGCATGGGCAGTCTGCTTATAACGGCGCGGCGGTTTTGAGCGACTTCAGCAATAATGCCGCTTCACAAGAGACGCTGTCGACGCTGGCGGCGGACACGGGCGGAAAAGCGTTCTTCGATACGAACGATTTCAGCGGCGTGTTTACCCAGGTGCAGAAGGACACTTCCGCGTATTACGTTCTCGGATTCACGAGCTCGAACTCGTTGAAGGACGGAAGATACCGCCGGCTTAAGGTCCAGGTGAATCGAGCCGACGTGAAGCTCGAATACCGGCCTGGATATTACGCCGGCAGAGACTTTGTGCACCTGAATCGCGCGGACCGTGAGTCGCAGCTCGAGGACGAACTGGCGGCGGAGTTGCCGCAGACGGACGTTCCGCTCTATGCGGGCACGGCCTATTTCCGGGAGAATGAGTCGCACTATTACCTCGCGGTTTCCCTTGTGGTCCCCGGTTCGCAAATTCCGTTCGTGCAAGAGAAGGACAAAGACAACGCCACGATCGACATCATTGGAGAAGTGCGCATCGGCGGCGGCGGAAAAGTGCCGGTGGGGCAGCTTCGCGATACGGTGAAGCTGGCGGTGGACAGCACGCAGCAAGTGCGACGGAAAAACGTGCAGTACAACACCGGATTTGTGCTGGCTCCGGGAAGTTATCATTTGAAATTTATCGTGCGCGAAAATCAGACGGGCCGCATGGGTTCGTTTGAGACGGACGTACAGATTCCGGATTTGCGCAAGGCACCGCTGCGGATGAGCTCGGTGGTGCTGAGCAGTTTGCGAGCGCCGGTTACGAATGCGCCGAAGAAGAAGAGCGTGAATCCGCTGATTCAGGATCAGACGCAGCTTGTTCCTAATGTGACGCATGTGTTTACGCGCGACCAGCATTTGTATTTGCAGTATGAAATTTATGACGCTGCAAAGGGCAAGGTTGCCATTGCTGCGGCCGCGCCTGCTGGTGTGGCATCGCCGGGCGGGGACGCGACAAAAGCGGCAGCAGAGCTGCCGCACTCCAAAGAGTCGATTCATGTGTTGACGAGCATTGAATTTTTGCAAGGCAACGTGAAAGTTTATGAATCGAAGCAGGTGGCGGCGACGGAAGTTACGGTTCCGGACCGGAAGGCGGTCGTGTTTCAGATCGATCTGCCGCTGCAATCGCTCAAGCCGGGGCTTTATGTTTGCCAGGTGAATGTGATTGATGATGTTTCGGGAAACTTTGCGTTTCCGCGGTGGCCCATCTTAATAAAGGATGCGGCTCCGGCGGTTGCTCCGGCGTCGCAAACTTCCTCCAGGTCCAGGCAGTGACCTGATTGATGCGCGTATTCCATTGAGCTTGGAGCTGGACGGACTGAAGTCCGTCCCACTTGCGGCCTACCCCTCCCCCCGGTTTTTCGTAAGTGCGGATTCTAAGAGACTTAGCCTTTCTGTAAGTTCATTAGAATCAATACTTATGGGCGTTTTTGCAAGTGTTGATTCTAAAGGGCTTGGGAGTAAACATAAGTCGTGCTCGGAATTCGCTGTTTCGAGGAGTATAGGCAGCGCCACGAATAGCATGACGTGCGTTGTTCTGCTTACTCCTCCGCAGAGGGAGAAAAAGCGATCGGTTCCGCGCTGCGCCACATAAGCCGGTCCGTGCGCGTTTGCCGATTTGCGAAACAACGGAGAAGAGCGCAGCCAAGATTGGCTGTGCCACTGTGCCCCAAAATAAAAAAAGCGGCAGAAAGGCTGCCGCAGGAAACTTTTCGGAGTACTGCCTGGCTTTATTATAGCACGGAAGAGTGTTAGATCAATCGATCAGATGGCTGGACCGAATTGAGGCAGCGCGCCAATGGCTGCGAAGAGGTACGGTGCGCGTCGACACTGGCGACACTAAATTCACCTGCCGAACTGCGGACGTGTCGGGTGAAGTTGAATAGAAACCCGCACCCTTGGAAAACTAAATTCCAAGGATGCGCCACCCGGCAGTCCTTGGAAATGAAATCGTTTTTCACCGGGTTCGTATAAAGGCATATCGGGAAACGTGGCAACGTAACGGGGGTAGGAAAAAAATCCTCCATCCGAAAACCTGCCGTCACCTCGGTAGCGCCAAGCATTCCAAGGACTCCAAGCAAGAACACCTAGGAATGCCACGATGGCAAACGCGATTATCAGAAGTACACTCTTTCTCGACATGACCCCTACTCGCCGTAGGGGACCCAGATGTTTTTGATTTGGGTGGCGTGTTTGAGGAAGAAGCGGCCTTCTGATTGGGTGGGGTTGAACCAGTCGATGTGGCAGCCTTCGTTGGTGAAGACTTGTTTTAGGTTGCCGATGGAGAGGGATTTGGCGGTGGCGCAGGTGGAGGCGTCGGCAAAGCACCAGAGGGCGTCGATGTCGTCGTGTTCGGCTAGCGTTTTCAAAAGTTCGGAGGGGCGGCCGGTGACGATGTTTACGGCGCCGGCGGGGAGATCGCTGGTTTCAAAGAGGGAATAGAGATCGCCGGTGATGAGCGGGTAGATTTCGCTCGGGACGGCGATGACGGTGTTGCCGACGGCTAGGGCGGGCATGACTGCGGAGAGGAAACCGAGGAGCGGAGTTTCTGTGGGGCAGACGATTCCGATGGTGCCGATGGGTTCTTGCATGGCTAGGGTGACGTTGCGGAAGGGTGGATTGTGGATGGCGCCTTCGTATTTGTCGGCCCAGGCCGCGTAGGAAAAGATGCGCTCGATGCCGGCAGAGACTTCTGCGACGGCCTGGTCTTTGCCAACAACATCTGAGAGACGCTGCGCGATCTCTTCGCGGCGTTGCGACAAATTTTCCCCGAGATAGAAGAGGACTTGGGCGCGGGTGTGCGCGGTGGACTTGGGCCAGGCGGTGGCTTTGTGGGCGGCTTCGACGGCGTTGCGAATGTCTTTGCGATTGCCGAGCGGGGCTTCGCCCAGGAGGCGGCCGTCGGCGGCGCGGACGGCGAAACTGTAGCCGGAATCGGGGCGGGCTTGTTTGCCGGCGATGAAGAGTTTTACGGTGCGATCGATTGGTGGGACTGACGCCGTGGAGTTCGCGTTGTGTTCGTTCAACGATTCGGAGGGTGGTTGATCGATGGCAAGCGGACGTGGATGGAGTTGCGGTGCGTTTTTGAACCAACTGGGCTCGAGATATTCGAGGAGGCCTTCGCGGCCACCTTCGCGGCCGTAGCCGCTTTCGCGGTAGCCGCCGAATCCGCAGCTGGCGTCGAAAAGATTTGTGCAGTTTATCCAGACGACTCCGGCTTTGAGTTGTGACGCGATGTGAAGCGAGACGTTGATGCTTTCGGACCAGACGCAGGCGGCCAGGCCGTAGGCAGTGTTATTGGCAAGCTCGACGGATTCACTTGGCGTGCGGAACGTCATGGCGGCGAGGACGGGGCCGAAGATTTCTTGTTGGGCGACGATGCTGGTTGGATGGACGTTGCTCAGAAGAGTGGGCGGGAAATAGAGGCCGCGAGAGGGCATGGGAATGTTGGGCTGCCAGCAGGTGGCGCCTTCGGCGACGCCTTGATCGACGAGACGCTGGATGCGGTCGAGCTGGACGCGGGCGATGATGGCGCCGATGTCGATAGCCTTGTCGAGCGGCGGGCCGACGCGAAGTGTGTTCATGCGATCACAGATTTTGGCGATGAGCGGCTCGGCGATGCTTTCTTGCATCAAGAGGCGGGAGCCAGCGCAGCAAACTTGGCCCTGGTTGAACCAGATGCCGTCGACCAGGCCTTCGACGGCGGAGTCGAGGTCGGCGTCCTCGAAAATAATGAAAGGGGATTTGCCGCCGAGTTCGAGGGAGAGTTTTTTGTGGCTGGTGGCGGTGGCTTTGCGGATGGCGCGGCCGACTTCGGTGGAACCGGTGAAGGCGATTTTGTCGACGTCGGGATGAGCGACCAGGGCTTCGCCTGTGGAGCCGTCGCCGGTGACGATGTTTATCACGCCAGGGGGAAGATCAATCTCCTGGCAGATTTCGGCGAAGGCGAGCGCGGTGAGCGGCGTAAATTCAGCGGGCTTTAGGACGACGGTGTTTCCGGTGGCGAGGGCGGGAGCAATTTTCCAGGCGAGCATGAGCAGCGGAAAGTTCCACGGGATGATTTGGCCGACTACGCCGCAGGCCGTGTAGCCGGGAAATTCTTGAGCGAGGAGTTGGGCCCAGCCTGCGTGGTGATAGAAATGGCGGGCGACTAGCGGGATGTCAATGTCGCGGCTTTCGCGGATGGGCTTGCCGTTGTCGAGAGTTTCTAGGACGGCTAGACGGCGGGAGTGTTTTTGGACTTGGCGGGCGAGCGCATAGAGATAACGCGCGCGGGCGTGATTCGAGAGCGATTGCCAAGCGGGAAGTGCCGAACGGGCGGATTTGACGGCGGCGTCGATGTCTGCGGCGGAACCTTGGGCAACATCGGCAAGCTTTTCGCCTGTGGAAGGATCGGTGGTGTCGAAATATTTGGCTTCGAGCGGCGCTTGCCATGCGCCGTTGAGGAAGTGGCCGAAGCGGCGTTTGTGCCGATCGAGCCAGGCGAGGGCCTCGAGGGGATCTTCAGGAGCGGGGCCGTAGTCCATGGTGACGAATTTTTCGACGATGCTCATGGGTTGTAAGTTGATTGTAATGGAAATGGGGGGAGAGCGGAGGAAACAGTTTCGTCGGAGCGGGTTCTCTAACGTGTAGGGCCCGAGGTATTGATGGATTTCGGATTTTACGCGGAGGCCACGGAGAGGTCAGAGGCCACGGAGAAGCGGGGAATGTGGCCAGCGCGCGAGAGAGGCGGGAAAAGCGGCAGCAGAGCTGACGCACTCCACGCTAGGCGATGGGATGGCGGTAGTCGGCGGAGTAGCGGCCGGTGGCGTAGTGTTCGAGTTGGCGCTCGATGTCCGCAAGCATTCCGCTGGCGCCAAAGCGAAAGAGATCGGACTTCAGCCAAGAGGGGCCGAGCTCGTCTTTCATGAGGGCGAGCCATTCGAGAGATTGTTTGGCGGTGCGGATGCCGCCGGCGGGCTTGAAGCCGACAGCGAAACCAGTTTGGCGGGCGTATTCCCGAATGGCGCGCGTCATGACCAGGCCGACGGGAAGGGTGGCGTTGACGGGTTCTTTGCCGGTAGACGTTTTGATGAAATCGGCTCCGGCCATCATGGCGACGACGCTGGCGCGAGCGACGTTGCGCAAGGTGAGAAGATCGCCGGTGCCGAGGATTACTTTCATGTGGGCGGGGCCGCAGGCGTGTTTGAAAGAGGCGATTTCGTCGTAGAGAGCTTGCCATTTTGCGGCGAAGACGTGGGCACGGGTGATGACGACGTCAATTTCGTCGGCGCCGGCTTCGACGGAGCGGCGGATTTCGTCGACGCGCTCCGAGAGCGGAGAAAGGCCGGCGGGGAAACCAGTCGAGACGGCGGCTACGCGAATGCCACTGCCTTCGAGTGCGCGACGGGCGGTTTCGACGAAGACATGGTAGACGCAGAGGGCGGCAACTTTGATGTCGAGCGATTCGATGCCGAGCTTTTTCACGAGGTCATGCTGGATTGGCTGGCGCGCTTTGGCGCAGAGGCGGCGCACACGTTCGTCGGTGTCATCACCAGAGAGCGTGGTTAAATCCATGCAGGAGATGGCGCGGAGAAGCCAGGCGGCTTGCCAATCTTTTTTTACGGTGCGGCGCGCGACGAGAGTTTGGGCGCGGCGTTGGACGGCGCTGGTGTTGACGCGAACAGCTTCCACCCAATCGAGATTGAGAGGAACACCGCGATTGGCTTGGAGCGCGCGGCCGCGCAAGTGGGCGAGAGCGGTATCCGCGGGGGAAAGAGGCGCTTCCAAATTGCGGTTATCGAGGCGCTCGGTGCTGCCGGGTGCTTTGTTTACGAAGGACATGATCGAAAACTCATTCGAAAAGAAAGTCTGATCCTCAAGAGAATCTTATCACTTTGAATGGCGCGGTTCACAGGCGGGTGCTGTGAATCAGCCATTGCTGTTCGAAATCGACGCGATTTACGAAGGACTTCTGGGTTCCCACGCCGGTGGTGGATAACGCGGCGTAGAGATTTGCCCGCGTGAGGGCTTCCTTTTCCGGAAGACCCTCGCCGAGAAACACGGCGAAGCTGCCGATGAAAGCGTCTCCGGCGCCGGTGGTGTCTACGGCCTCGACTTTGAAAGCGGGAATAAGTTCGCTACCTTCAGGGCCAGCCAAAAGGGCACCGCGTTCGCCGAGCGTGAGGACAACGCGCTTCATTCCCTGCCGGAGCAGGAAATTGGCGCACTTGGTGGCTTCCTCGAGCGAATGGACGGGCATTCCGGTGATGATTTCCGCTTCAGTTTCATTGGGGATGAAATAATCGACGCCGGCGAGTTGCTTGAAGTCCACGGATTGCGCCGGCGCGGGATTTACAATGCAGCGGACGCCTTCCGATTCCGCGAAGCGAACAGCGTGATAGACGGTATTGAGCGGGATTTCGAATTGCATGACGATGGTGTCTGCCTTGCGCAGGAGCGGGGCCGCGGCGTCAACGTCTTCGGGGGAGAGCGTATCGTTCGCACCTTTGACGACAATGATGCGGTTTTGGCCGCCGGGCTCGACAAAAATGGGAGCGACGCCGCTAGAGACTCCTTCGGCGATGCGCACGTGGCTGGCGTCGATGCCTTGCGACTGAAAATTTTTGATGGTTGCCGGGCCGAAGAGGTCGCTGCCAACTTTTGCGACCATGGCGACGGAGGCGCCGCAGAGTTTTGCGGCGACGGCTTGATTGGCGCCTTTTCCGCCGAAGCCGAGGTCGAACTTTTTTCCAAAGATGGTTTCTCCCGGCCGAGGGAATACGTCATTGAACGTAGTGAGGTCCACGTTGGCGCTGCCTACCACGGCAATGAAGGATTGCTTCGCCATGTTCGCTCCTGCGGTTTCCGACGTTTATGCTGCATGCGGTGGCATGGGGAACCGCGCGAATTATATAGGAAGTCAGCTACGAAACAGAAAAATGCGAATCATGGCGCGCATCGCGCCAAGGCGGACGAAATGGCGGGATTCTTCTTGACAGCCCGATGCGCGGTGCATATAAGCACGGACGGCATTACACTGGCGCGACTTATGGCAAGGGACGTGTCACGGCAATACTTTATTGAATGTAAGTTCCGCAAAAGCACAGACTGAAGTCTGTGCCACTGGAATCCATCCGCTAAGGAGCGGGGAGTTTATGTTCACGCCGCATAGTCTGGAAATTGCCCTACTGATGATGATTACGACGGCCATTTGCTGGGGCTCCTGGGCGAATACATTCAAGGGAGTGAAGAATTACCGCTTTGAGCTTTTTTACTGGGATTACGCTATCGGAATTTTTCTTATTTCCGTGGTGCTGGCGTTCACGATGGGAAGTACTTCGAATGACTCGACCAGCTTTTTGAACAACGTGCGAGCAGCGGATGGTTCGAACATTGTTTACACGCTTGTCGGCGGAGCGGTTTTCAATCTGGCGAATCTGCTTCTGGTTGCTGCGATTGACATGGCCGGACTGGCGATTGCCTTTCCGGTTTCGATTGGTATCGCGCTGGTCGTTGGAGTCATCACGAGTTATCTCCAGCAGCCGAAGGGAAACGCGGGGTTGCTTGCGACAGGAGTGGCATGCGCGGTGATCGCGGTGATTATGGATGGCAAGGCTTACGGAACTCTTGCGAGGGCGACTGGGTCAGCTTCCAAGAAAAGCATCATCACTTGCATAGTCTCTGGCGTGCTGATGGGGTTGTGGGCGCCGTTTGTGGCGCACGCGATGAGCCAGGGAAAAACTTTGGGGCCATACAGCGTCAGCGTTTTTCTGACGCTAGGTGCGCTACTGTCTTGCTTTATTTGGAATATTTATTTCATGAAGAAGCCGCTGGTTGGCGAGCCAGTGAATTTCGGTGAATTTTTTCGCGGGCCAGCGTCGGGGCATCTTCTCGGGCTGCTGGGCGGAGCGATTTGGGGAACGGGAACGGTGTTCAATTTAGTGGCCGCAAATTTCTCGGGAGTGGCCATCTCCTATGCGATCGGCCAATCAGCCCCCATGGTGGCTGCTTTGTGGGGAGTGTTCGCCTGGAAGGAATTTGAAGGAGCGAGGCCGCAAGCCAAGACATATCTGGCGCTCATGTTCCTCTTCTACCTGTTGGCTATTTTGCTTGTGGCCAAGGCCAACACAGCAACCTGACAAATTTCCCAAAACCTTAGTAGAATGACATAGATAACTCAGTATGTTGATCCCGGCCCAGTGTGAAAATGCGGTGACAATTTCGGAACGAACAGGGCGTCCTCGGCAAGGGAGTGTTGTTCCCGCGGGGTGGAAAACACCCCTCTATGCGGTCCCATTCGCCACAGGGAACCGATTTCCGAGAATCTCAGAATCGGCCAATTTCTCTCCCCAAGTGGCTTTCTATCCTGTTTTCAGTGGTTTGAAGGCCAACGAGGCCCCTCTCTTGAAGCGATTGTCAGACATCGCTAGCAACCGTACGAATGGGAACCAGGTTGTAACGCGGAGTGGGCGGTTTGGCCCTAATTTTGTTACCATCCAGCCGACAGGGGTGTGTGTGTGCAGCTTCTAGGCAAATACGAAATCATCTCGGAGATCGGCCGGGGAGCGATGGGAGCGGTGTACAAGGCTCGTGACCCGCTGATTGACCGATTAGTGGCTCTAAAAACGATCACAGGCGGCCCCAGCGCGCAGTCGAACCTGCTCGATCGCTTCTACCAGGAAGCTCGTTCCGCCGGGGCTCTCCAACATCCCAACATCGTCACGATTTACGAACTGGGGCACGAGAAGAATACGCCGTTCATCGCGATGGAATACCTGGAAGGGGAAAGCCTGGATCGGATCATCGAGCAGCATTCAGTGCTGCCGTTGTCCGTCAAGCTCGGATACATTGTGCGAGTTTGCGACGCGCTGGCGTACGCACACCAGCACAATGTGGTGCATCGCGACGTGAAGCCGGCGAACATCATGGTGACGAAGGAAGGCGTGGTGAAGGTGGTGGACTTCGGCATCGCGCGGCTGACGGACATGTCCATGACACAGCCGAACATGATGATCGGCTCCCGCGCGTACATGTCGCCTCAATTGTACAAAGGCGAGCGAGCCGACGCGCGCTCTGACATTTGGGCAATTGGCGTGACGCTGTATGAGCTGCTGGCCTATCGGCGGCCGTTTACCGGCGATAGCGAAGCGGAGCTGATGTTCCACATCATCTACGAGAAGCCCGAAGACCTGCTGAGCCTTTCGCCGGAGTGCACCGAAGAACTGGCGCCCATTGTCATCAAAATGCTAGAGAAAAAGAGCGAGGACCGCTATCAGTCGATGGACGACGTGCTCCATGCGATCGAGCCAATCTGGAAGGCCGCACAGCAAACCACCGTATCGGGATTGCTCGCAGATTGCCAAGAACTGGTCGTAGCAAAGGACCTGCAGCGCGCGCAAGCGCTGCTCCGGAAGGCACTTCACATCGATGTGGGGAACTCCCAGGCGAAGAGCATGCTGGAAAAGGTGTCGGTGGAACTGCGACGTTCCGAGATTTTGCCGAGGCTCCAGGAGCACCTGAGCCGCGGCGACGGATTCTTGAAAGCCGGAAAACTCCGCGAAGCCAAGGCCGAGGCGGAAGCGGCGCTCGGATTAGATTCCAAGCATGAGCCTGCGCGCAAGCTCGTTGAGGAAGTGGAAGCGGCGGTCGCGAAACAACAACAGCTGGAACAAAAACTGAAGCTGACCAAGCAGCGGTTGGCCGAAGGAGCGCTAACGGAGGCCGCGGCCGCGCTGGGTCAAGCGCTTGAGATCGACGACGCCAACAAGCAGGCGCAGGAGTTAAGGAAGCAAATCGAAGAAGAGAAACTCCGGCGGGAAAAGCGCAAGAGACTGGGCGAAATCCTGCACCGAGCGCGGACTCTTTGGACTGAGCTGAATTATCAAGAATGTCTGACAGTCCTCGCGGAGGCCTTGCAGGAATTTCCGAATGAGCCGGAGCTCAAAAAACTGCAAGAATCGGCGAGGACGGACCAGGCGGAGCAGCAGAAACAAGTCCAGATGGCGGAAGTCCGCAGGCTGTTGGGGCAACAGAATTTCGCCGATGCGCGAAAAGTATTGGACGAGCTGCTGAAGGAACATCCACAGGACACGGCGGTAAAAAATCTGCAGAACCTGGCCACGCAAGAGGAACAGGAGCAAAAACGACAAAAGCGGCTGGAGGCAGAGATCGCCGTATTGCGGGGTTTGCTGGGCGCTGGGAAGGTCAAGCAAGTTGTGACCAAAGGCGAGCCTCTATTGCAGGAGTTTCCGCAAGATTACGAACTGAAGGAATTGGTGAATTACGCGCGGGGAGAGGTGACGCAGCAGGAACAGAAGAGAAAGGAAGAGGAACGCGAGAAGCAGATTCAAGGATTCCTGTTGTGCGAACGATACGGCGAGGCGTTGGATACGGCGCGAAAGGCGATCGAGGAGTTTCCAAGGCAAGATGCCTTCCGCAAACTGGCGACAGAAGCGGAGGCGCTCAAGAAGGAGCAGGACGACCGCGAAAGGGCCCGCAACGAGATGCAGAGGCGAGTCCGCGAGATCAACAGCAAGATCAATCAGGACAAGATAACGGACGCCATCGATTTAGCCCAGCAGACGATGGAAACAATGGGTGCGGACCCCAATGTTACGCAACTGCTGCAGGGCGCCGAGGAAAAGCGGAAAAAGAAGGAAGATGCGGAGCGAAAGGTTTCGGTGGTGCAAAACTTGGTGACCAGAGGCGATCACGCCGGCGCCACGCAGTTGTTCAACGAAGTGATGGCGACGCAAATATTCCAGCCGTCCGATCCGCGAATGCAAGAGCTTCGGGGAAAGATTTCAAATCTCGCCAGCGGGCAGCAACCGGCGGGAACGCAGCTCTATTCGGCGAAGACGACGGTGCAGAAGCCAACGGGGCCGCAGAAAAAGGACAAGCCCGCTGCCAGCAAGCCGGGGATGCCGTCTGGCGATTTGACGCAGGTAAGCGAATCCGCCCAAAACATTCCTGCCGTGGGGTTTTCCGCCACACGCGTCATTGGGGCGGGGCAAACGCCGGGTACTCGAAAAGATGGCGCGACGCCGGGCCGCCCGGACTTCGACGGGAAGGATACGGCTGCAGGGAAGACAGAAACTCCCGGGGCGACGGTAATAGCAAGTTCAAGTGTTCGACAGCCAGCCGCCTCGACCGGGGTTCCAGTTGAACCGCGCCAGCGGAGTAGCACGGCCATGCCTGGAGCGCCTCCGGTTTTCCCTGCCAAGCCGCGGGGCGGAACCGATTTTATAGCGCAAGTGATGCCGATATTGCGCCGGCCGCCGGTGCTGGCAGGGATAGGCGTGTTGGTGGCAGCGATTCTCGCTGTGGCGCTCTGGCCACGCAACCCAAGTGGAAAGGCTCCGACTGCCCTGGAGTTGAAGCAGAAGCAGCAAGCCGAAGAGCTCTGGCAGAACCGACAATTCGATCAATCCGAGCAGCTCTGGCAGGGCCTTGCAAAGGCCAAGGGCCCGCTGCAAAAAGAAGCCATCCGGCAGGTCAACGATATCGAGCAGAAGCGGTCCGATGAGCAACGTCGATTTGACGACGCGGAGGCATTGCTCAAGGACAAGAAAGACTTCGCGGGTGCGCAAGCAGCATTTCAGGACTTGATTCAGATGAATTTATGGCACTCGGCGGACGCCTCTCGGGAACTGGAAGCGACGAAAACAAATGTAAGCGAGAACGACGTTCACAAACAGGAGCAGGGTCATTTCGACGAGGGCGTGAAGTTCTATCAGGCGAAGGACTTCGAGAAGGCGCGGAAGGAATTTCGCGCGATTGTAGATCTGAATATTGCCGGATCGACGCTCAAGCCGCAGGCAGAGAGCTACCTGGGCAAGATGCGCCAGACGGCGAACGACCAGAAGCTCTATGACACTGCCATGCAAGCCGTGAAGGACGAGAGCTGGGCGGAAGCGCGGGACCAGTTCCAAGAGGTGATAAAACGCAAGGGGCCCCAGAGCGGCGATGCAAAAAAACAGATGTCGTCGGTTGAGAAGGCGTTGCAAACGGTGAATTCCGTGGAGGACGCGATCCGCACCGGCTCATTCCGAGCGGCGAAGGCGCAGCTGGATTCCGCGCAGCAATGGAATAAGACCCACGACAGACTGTTGAAGGAAATGCATTCGGCGGAGCAGCAACAGTTCGACCAGATTAGAAACAACGCGCAGACGGTGGAAAGCAAGGGAGACACCGCAGGGATCCAGCGCGTCCAGGACGAACTGCACAGTTTTGAGGGGCGCGTCGAGGAACCTTCGGTACTCGCGTCATGCAAGGACCTCGAGAAACGCTTGAACGTGGCCTACTCAACAGCAGCGGAAAAGGTCGGCGACAAAGCCGCCTTCGACGCAGCGGTCTCACATTTTCAACAGGCGAAGCAGAGGGGAGACACCGAGCTTTTGAGCCATGGAATCAGCCAAGAATTTCAAAAAATAGCCAACGGCGCGGGAATTTACCGCGAACAGGCCGCACTTTACGTCAAGACAACGATTCCCAATGAAATTCAAGCATTGACTAAGAGTTCAGGGAAGCTGGTGTTGCCCGCTCTTTCGTGCGGCCCTGGCAGAGCTGGACCGCAAATTCCGTCCGTCGGAGGAGCCGTATCTTGCTCGCAGTTGGATGGGAACTCGCCGCTGCAATGGTTGGGCGTCCCCATGGTGGACTTTCCGGATGTTGCGAAACAGCCGGGCAAGTTGCCGTACGCGCTTACCGTTATGGTTACTGTGGAGCCGAACGGAAACGTGAAGATCGACAAAGAGGGAAATGCGGATAAAGACTTTTTCAAGAAAGTAAAGGACGCTTCGAAGCACTGGAAAACGACGGCACCCAAATCGGACGGAAAGCCGGTAACAGTTCGTTTTCCCCTTACGATTACCTTTCAGCGCTGATGTCGTCCGTGCCGTCCAAGATTTGCTACGATAAAAAGCGCAGGGTCACCCCGATTGCAGAAACTGGGTAAATACGAAATTCTTGCGGAGCTTGGACACGGCGCGATGGGCGTGGTGTACAAGGCCCGGGACCCGTTCATTGGGCGGCTTGTAGCTCTCAAGACGATCAACAGCAATCTTGTCGATCGCCCCGATCTGTTAGAGCGGTTCTATCAGGAAGCGCAATCCGCGGGAAAACTCCAGCACCCCAACATCGTAACCATTTTTGAGCTGGGACAGGAAAAAGACACCCCTTTCATAGCCATGGAGTACCTGGACGGCGAGAGCCTGGAAAAAAACATCGTGAGGCAGACCGATCTCCCACTGGCACTAAAGGTGGGCTACATCGTGCGGATCTGTCAGGCGCTGGAGTACGCCCACAAGAACCGAGTGGTTCACCGGGATATCAAACCGGGAAATATCATGGTGAACTCCGAAGGGGTGGTAAAGGTCGTCGATTTCGGCATAGCGCGGCTCGTCGATTTTTCGCGAACGCACACCAACATGATGATTGGGACACCGGCGTACATGGCGCCGGAGCTTTTCCGCAAAAAGAAAGCGGACGAGCGGACAGACATCTGGGCAGTGGGCGTCACATTTTATGAGTTGATCTGCAACCAAAGACCGTTCACGGGAGATGGGTACGACATTATTCGAAGCATTATGGAGGACCAATATCCGCCAATATCTTCCGTGGTTCCGGATTGCACCGCCGAGATTGAATCGATCATTCAGCGAATGCTGCGAAAACAGGCGGCCGAGCGGTATCAAGGAATGGAGGATGTGCTTCTTGATCTGGAACCGGTGTGGAACCGGCTGAGGCTGAGCGCTGCCGCGTTACTTGCGGAGCGGGCGCGCGAATTCTACGAACTGGGCGATCTTCCGACAGCGTACGACACTCTGCGCCGGGCCCGCCAGATTGACAGTTCCAACACGGAAGCCAAGAGCCTGCTTGAGAAGATTTCCTCGGAGATACGGCGGAGCGAGATTCAGCCAAAAGTTCAAGAGCATCTGAGCCGGGGACGCGAGTTCTTGCAGGCCGGCCAGTTTCACGAGGCGCAGGCCGAGGCGGAGGCGGCGCTCGGGCTGGATTCGCGTCACGAACCGGCTCAAAAGTTGGTCGCGGAAGTGGAAGCCGCGACGGCCCGCGCGCAACAGTTGGATCAGAAGCTGAGACTGACGAAGCAGCGGCTGGCGGAAGGAGCCCTGGCGGAGGCCGAGTCGGCCCTCCGGCAGGCGTTCGAGTTGGACGCAAGCCATCCGCAAGGGATTGAGCTGAAGCGCCAGATTGCAGAGGAGCAGACGCGGCGCGAGAGGCGCAAACAGCTAAACGAGCTTCTGCACCGCGCCCGGGGATTGTGGACAGAATTGAAATATGAGGAATGTCTGGCACTCCTTTCGGAAGGATTAAAGACTTTTCCGAACGAACCAGAGCTGAGAACGCTGCAAGCGACGGCACGGGCCGACAAGTCCGAACAGAAAAAGCAGGCACAAGTAGCCGAGGTGCGCAAACTGTTGGGACAACAGAAGCTTTTGGAAGCCCGAACAGCACTGGAATCGTTGGCCAGAGAGCATTCCCAGGACAGCACAGTACGAAATCTTCAGAGCCTATTGGTTCAAGAGGAGCAAGAGGAGAAGCGGAAAAAACGTTTGGAAGCAGAGCTATCGAATTTGCGAACTCTCGTTAGCGCGGGAAAACTCAGAGAGGCAGTGGCAAAGGGCGACGTGTTGCTGCGGGAGTTTCCGAAAGAATATGAAGTCCTCGATTTAGTCGCGTATGCGCGGGGCGAAGTCGCGCAGCAAGAACAAAAGAAAAAGGAACAGGAATGCGAGCACCATGTACGTGAATTGCTAGCGGCTCAACGCTACAGGGAAGCCGGGGAAGTAGCGCGTCGTTCCATTCAGGAGTTTCCCAACCTAGAGGTATTCAGAAGACTTGCGGCCGAGGCAGAGGAGAGAGGAAAGGAACAACAAGAGCGGGAAAAGATCCAGCGGGATGTACAACAACGAATTCAGGAGATTCGCAGCAAGATCAAGCGGCAGGATTTGACGGACGCGATCGACCTTGCGCGGCAAACGCTGGCGACGTTCGGGCCCGATACGGACGTGACGCAACTGCTGCATGCGGCCGAGGTGGAGTCCGTCGAGAGGAACAAGAAACGGGACGAGCGAGAACAGCAGCTCGAGGGGGCGCGAACGCTACTGGAAAAGCAGGACTTTGCCGGAGCGAAGCAGCTTTTGGACAGAGCGATCGCCACCCGCATTCTCCAGCCATCGGACTTGCAAGCAAGGACCTTACTCTCGGAGATAGCGAAGAGAGAAGAAGGTCTTCAGAGGGAAGAGCAAAAGAAAAGGAAAGAGGAGGAGGAAAAGAGGCGGAAGGAAAGCCAAAAACAATCGAAACCCGATATTAGGAGGGCCGAAACTCCTGCTGGTGAGTCGAAGTCCTCCACAGGGAACAGGCCGGCTAGTCCAGCACAGATTCCGCAATCTTCAGGGAGTGCGCCTCCTGTAATACAGCCGACAATGCTTGGGTCGGCGACGACGATTGGCAATCCCGCCGGTCGTCCGAAGCCGTCGGTTCCAGTGTTGACACCGTTGCCAGCTATGCAGCCGGTTCCGGCCATCCGGACGCAGATTCGGCTCGAGGAGCGGCGACCAGAAATTCCAGTTTCGCCCGCGGCCGGAGGACTCTTTCGGAAGCCACTTGTGCTGGCAATTCTCGGTCTGGTGCTGGCGGGCGGCATTTATGCGGTCATCCGTTTCATCCCCAAGGGACCAGAGAAACCGTCAGCGGAGGACGCGGCGCTCGAGGCCGAAGCGAAACAACTTTGGGACAATCACAGGCCGGACGAAGCGCTTGCCGACTGGAAAAAACTGGCGAGCCATCCTGGATTACTGCATGACGAAGCCGTGACGCAAGCGGGCAATCTCGAGCAAAAGCAACTGACAGTAGAACAACTGTACGCGCAGGGGATGAAGCTTTTGTATGAAGAGAAAAAATATCCAGAAGCGGCGCAGAAGTTTAACGATGTGTTGCAGATGAACACGTGGAAGTTGGACGAGGCCCGGCGGGAATACGATATCGCCAGCAAGGGACCGGGACTGACGCCGGCAAAGCCGCTTTGGCAAGCATTCTTCGATGAGGGAAAACAAGCCCTTGACAGGAAAGACTATTCCACGGCGCTGCAAGATATGGAACAAACAACGAGTGCGAACGGCGTTTCGAAGGACATCAACGCCCAGGCGCAGCGGCTCATTCCTGTGATTAGAGATCGCGTGGAGCAGAAGAAGAATCTCGAACAGGCCAAGCAGCTCGAAAGTTCGGGGCAGAAGCAGCAAGCGAAAGACATGTTTACGCGAGTTGTGAAGTCACCGAACGGAGATCCGGAGTTGGTGGCCTCCGCCAGGAACCAAATCGAGAAACTCGGCACTATCGCTGCGCCGCCATCCAATCCAAACCCCACTCCACCCCCTCCGAAAAATTCGCCGGATTACGCGCCTGTGCTGGGAGAAGCGCGCACGCTGATCAATCAGGCTCGCTGGGACGACGCGGATGCGAAATTAAATGGCTTGCCGCCGTCCCAGCCGGAATACAAGGAGCTGAAGCGCCAAGTTGATGCCGGCCGCCAGGAGGATCAGGAATTTAGCGCGCGATTGAACACGGTGAGCAAGGCGGTCCTCGACAAAAATGAGGGTGCATTGAAGGATTCCAGCAAGTACTTCAGTCCGATCGCTAGTAAGGGCGGACGACACGCCGCGGAAGCGAGTGATATTGTCGCGCGCATCGATCGCGCGTTGAAGGAAATAGAGGCTCCGAGGCCCCTCGGCAACGCCACTGGTGGGGGCACTTCCGCCATCGACGCGACAGCCATTCGCGCAGTCGTAGATTCGTTTGCCATAGCAATGAGCGAGAGAAATTTGAACAAAGTAAGAAGTGTAAGGAAGCTGAGCGACGCGGACGAAAAAATCTACAAACAATCCTTGGAAGCACTGAGCCGGACGAAGGGATATCGAATGATCGTGCAATCGTGTTCGGCCCCACAGCTGTCCGGAGAGACCGTGACAGTGTCCTGTACGGTATTAAACGAGGGACAAGGGATTAAACCAACCCCGCTTACTCAGACGTACTCGCTTCAGCGCATCGAGGGACGTTGGATGATAATCGCCTCGAATTGAGACTGTTCCGGAGCTCTCTTCCAATGGATTACGCGAGCGTGCTAGATTAGACGGGAGCCGATGCACTCCCGCGCAGCTTCAATCAAAAAAAAGTTACGGTTCAGCCAAACCTACTTGACAATTTGTGCAGCGCAGTTAGACTCCCATTTGCAAAGAGCCTGAGAGAAATGATGCTTGGGTTCGCGATCCTTCGGGCAGCAAGGGCAGTGTGTTTCACCCTGCGCCTACCATTGAGTGCAAGCGTCAAGGAGAAAGCGTCATGCATCATCGCTTTTACTGGATGGTTCTAGCCCAAATTCTACTTTTTGCGCCGTACGCCGCTGCTCAAAATCTGTGCTCGACCTCGGCAGACAGCGGGAAAGTGGCATGCGCGGTCGCGAATGTGTACGGCATCAACGGCCTTTCCAACGGAGGGGCCCTGGCGACGCACGGTTCCCACGAGGGGCACTTTGCTGACAGCTTTCTATCAAATTTGAATGCCCTTAATTCTTCCATTGGCAGCCAGCTTGGAGTGCTCCCTCTGGTTTCTCCCTCTTCCGGTATCTCCTTTTCCTTCAACAAGTCACTTGGCATTCTTGTGCCTTCGGAATACAACTTCGGTCCTATTCTGAGCGAGCGGGCTGGAACCGTCGGAAGGCACAAACTGCTGTTCGGGTTCAGCTATCAGCAATTTGATTTTGACACTTTGGATGGCATGGATCTGAGTAAACTTCCGGCGGTGTTTACCCACGAAGATTATCAACCGAGCGGGTCAGCAGTCACGTGCTCTGTCAATGGAGGAGTGGCTAGCCCAACACTGAACGAGGGAACCTGCGCATTTGTGCGCGACACGATTGTCACCCAGAATGACATCAATCTGCGAGTCAACCAATATACGGCCTTCTTCAGCTTTGGCTTAACGGACCGTCTCGATATTTCTGTTGCGGTCCCGACCGTCAACGTACGGATGTCCGCAACCTCCGCTGCGACCATCCATAACAACGGCTCTGACAGCAATCACCAGTTCACAGACCCGAACTCCTCGACTGCGGGGCAGCCCTGTCTTCCCAACCCGTGCTTCGGGCGCACGTTTTTCAATACGACAGGCGCTACCGGAATAGGCGATGTGACCGTTCGGGCGAAGTACGAGCTCTGGAAGGGAGAAAATGCGGGCTTTGCAATAGGCGGGGATATTCGTTTTCCCAGCGGTGACTCCTTGAACTATCTGGGGTCAGGTGCATATGGCATAAAGCCGTTCGGCGCGCTTTCATATTCTTTCAAGCGGATCTCGACACACCTGAATGCAGGATACGAATGGAACGGAAGTTCTTTTCTCGCGGGTGACATTGCGCCCTCCCAGACTGCGGGGACCGTCGCTCCTTTTAAAGACAATCTACCGGCTCAGTTTTTTTATTCCGCAGGCGCAGAAGCTGGAGTGCTCAAACGACTCTCCGTTGCGTTCGACTATCTAGGGCAGTACTTCTTTAACGCCACGCGAATCGCCCCGAGCACATACACTGAATTGCCCGCGTGTACGGATCCGGCGCCAACAAGCACGTGCAGTAATTTCAGCGGAACAACAGTTCAAAACCCTGATTTTCGCCAGTTCAAGGGATCTTACTCAACGGCCAATGCAGCGGTGGGGCTGCGCGTGAGGCCGTTTGGAAAGTTGCTCCTTACCGCCAACGTGGTGGTTAAGCTCAACGATGCAGGACTCCGGTCAAAGTTTGTGCCGTTGCTGGGAATTTCCTACTCACATTAGGATCACCCACAGGTTGATTGCGGAATTCCCGCGTGGCTACTGTTTCTCGGCAATCCCTCCAACATTGGAGTCCGAGTTTTGCCTCGTAAAGAATATCTTATTTCCAGAGACGACCACGAAGTGGTCGGGAACTTTGAACGGAGGGGTGGTGGTGAACGTTAACGTCCCTGAACTGTCGTCATCGACGTCGCCATCCAAGTCGTTGTTGAATTTGTAGGTGGCGCTCACGGACCTACCAGTCGTCAAAGTCGCGCCCTGGGCAACATCAAATGTGAAAGTGGCGTTGCCGCTTCCGTCAAATACAACAATTCCGCTCTGTGCGATTGCTTCCGTAGGAGTATGCGATCCCGTAAAGGTGCCGTCCACTCCTTCGAAAGCGAACGCATAAGTTCCTGAGAGTGAGCTGAAAGGGCCACCTTGTTGGGCATCCATCTCTCCCAATGTGTCGTTGATGACCGAGGCCCCAGAGAGTCCGTCCTTAGCCCAGGCAAATATTTTGCTTGGCGACACCATGTACATGATCACGTTGGATCGAGGAACGGTCTGAACACTGCTGATGACCAGGTCGCAGAAGGTTGCTAGCCCCGTCCCGTTGCTCTGAATGGCGTAGTTGCCGAAAGAGTCCTGAAACGTGGTCGCGCTAGGAACAAGTCCGTCGATATTGCCGAAGTATTGGAACTCATCGATGCTGCCCGCGCCTGAAGCGTCTATTGGCCCGAGGGTGCTATTGCCGGCGCCGGGGCCGTTGTTAGACTGCGAAAGCTGGGAAATCAGGCCGTTGAAATCTCCGTTGCCGAAGCTCGCGGAGGTCTGCTTTTCCGCCGCGCCCAGGAAAGTGAATCCGGTGTTGTCGGTTTCCACGAGGAAAAGCTTGCTTGGGGAAACGACGTAGCCCGAGAAAGTCAAATTCAGGTTAGTGCTTGCGCCGATCTGCGCGTTCTGAAATGCAAAATTAATCTGACCCGTGCTGGTGCTCACCGGCCCATAGGTTCCCGAGGAGAGTGTGTAACTCGAGGATGGGCTTATGGTCGGAGTGGGGCAGGTCCCGAAGCTGGAATCGGCAAAGACCCGGCCAACCTCCACATTACTAATCGTACCGGAACCATTCAGGTCAAAACGGCCCACGGCCGAAGCCACGGGCCCACCGCGGAAGGACACTGCAAAGCCGCTGGTCAGGGAGCCAAGAGTGAGGGTGTTAGGATTCTGCTGCAACTCCATTCGACCCGTGCCAACGGCGCTGCCGCCAAAGTCCGTCAGGTAAGCAGTAGGAGCAACCGCGCTGTCCGAGGTCGAAAGGACTACGATTTGAAGCGTCCTTGCAAGTCCGGCGTTAAGTGTAATAGTCCCTCTTCCGTCCGCCTCTTGAATCGAATAGGTCCCAGAGACAGCAACCTGGGAATGCGGAGTAGAGCCGTCGTTGTCGTCCTCGACTCCGGCCACGTTTCGATGGCCATCAAAGACAAGCGATCCTGCCTCCACCGTGGGAGTGCCTGTAACATTTGGGTAGCCGCGATACACAAACGCATAGCGCCCAAACAATCTCGCCTCGGGAACGGCGGTGTTGAGCGCAACAATGGTGATAGTTACGGATGTCTTCTGGCCGTCGAATTGGGCTGTGGCGGTGAGTATAGCTGTAGGGGTGGTTGGCACAAATTGAGGCGCCACATAGGTCACAGAATTTGCCGCCACGTTGGTCAAGGTCCCGCAAGTTGTGGCATTGCAGGCCGTGCCGTTCGGATTGGTTAGATTCCAGGTGACACCGGATTGATTGGCGGGCGGGCCAACGACGGCCGCGGTAAAATCAAAGGTCTGCAGAACGGGGACGGTCGCTCCGTTCGACGGCGTAATGTTCACGCGTGAGACCAGATTAACAGTGATGGAAACGGCCTTAGACGGATCTGCGCTGGGCGTACCCTTGACAGTGACTGTGGCGGGCACTGGTGGCAACACGCTCGGGGCGGTATACGTGGCGGCGGAAGCGGCGCCGGAGCCGACGGTCGAGGGCGTGATTGTTCCGCAGGCGGCGCCCGTGCATGTTGTGCCGGTAACCGTCCACGTCACCGTGGTATTGCTGGTATTGCCGACCGTCGGGATAAATTGAATTTGTTGACTGGCCTGAGCTGATTGCGTTGTTGATGGGCTCACTGAGAACGTGACAGCGGGGCCGAGCGTTACAACTGCAAAGGCCGATTTGGTCTTGTCTGCCTTGGAGGTAGCAACGATTTGGATGGAATTGTTTGCAGGCGGTGTCGCGGGAGCCGTAAAGTTGCCGTTTGAATCGATGGAACCGCAAGCATTGCTGGCGCACCCCGAGCCGGAAATGCTCCATGTGACTCCCGCACCTGCGAGACTTCCCGTGAGAGCGGCTGAAAACGGTTGTATACTCCCCGCTCCTACGAGCGCAGTCTCAGGTATTACGCCAATTTGGCCAGAGGATGACTTCGTAGTGAGGCAGCCAGGAAGGGAAACACTCGCGCCCAGCACGATAACAAACAAAAGCTTCTTCATCACCCCTCCCCGCAGCGTCTTAACGGAGTCGTATAATGCCTCAAAAGACTCTTGTCAAGCCACTGGAATTTAATCGCAAGAGTGAATTGCACGCCTGAATTACGACGCGCAAAGTGCCACGCTACTTGCTCATGGCCGAACAGCCGTAGCCAGACAAGAATCCTTCCTGGAAGAAGGGAACACCCTTCAGATCGACATCGAATCGCACTTCGACAGGCTTGTTGTTACTCATAATCGGCTGACCCGTGGGCCCGTGGAGCGGTCCTTGAATGATGTAGCCGGTTCCGGAAGGTTGCCACCTATAGCCACCGAAGAAATGAGCGACGGCCCAGAGACCCGATGCCCGCTGCAATTCCAGATCGCCGCCGCCGCTGTTCAAACTGAGGGTGGCGCCTTGTACGATTGCGCCGGGCCAAATGAACTTCTTTGTGCCCCCATTGCCTGTGATAGTCCATTCTTGCCCGTCGAAAGAGAGCTTCTCGCTCTTGAAGCCGCCGGCTTCGGGTAGCCGGGCAGTGACCGAGTACTCGAATCGCGGTTCCGAAGCGTTATTCGGATAAGCAGCCAATTGAATGGCATAAAGTTCATTTAAAGTGCGAAGGAAGTTGTGCCCCACGGCCGTTGGAGTTCCGAGCGCGCGGACATAGGCTGTGCCTTGCAGGCTCAGATTATTCTTTTGCGAGACCAGGAACTGGGAAAGCTTGCCCTTGCCTGGCTGGAAGAACTCGTTGAACTCGGCCAGCGTGATTTCCCGACTGCTGCGTGCGTTGAATGGATACGCTGTCTGAAGCGCCTTCAACGGGCCACAGAGGCCTTCGCCGGAGCCTCCCTGGGTGGCCCATAGTTTTTGCAAGGCTTTGATGGGTTCATCCAGTAGTGCTCCGACGATTTGGTCGACGTGTCCCTCAGGGTCGTTAGGAAGGCCCTGAGCGATCTGCGCCGCAGCGAGATGCGCCTGTGTAGCTGTCTGCAGGCAGGAGGTTTTTGCGGCGTCTTTCTGTTCCGCGGGTGCATCCGCGGTCTGCTGGACGCATTGCTGCAAGTTCAGCAAGCCCTTCATGTAGGCGTCATTGGAGGCTTGATCATATTTTTTTTGCACGCCGCAGCCGGGCGACACAACTTGCTGCGGCGCTTGGAACGCCAGTTTAACGGGAGTGGATTGTACGTTGGTATTGTCCGAAACATCGCACATCAGGGCCAGCAACGGCGAGGAGTTGGCTGAGAGCTTCGAGAGTTTTGAGGCCGCGTCAGCGTCCGATCCGTAAGGCAACACCCTGGCGGAATTCAGGAGTCCCCGCCACTGCTTGATGTAATCCTTGTCATAGAGGCCACGCAGATTATTCATCAGGTCCGCCGCGGAGAGATCGATACTCGTGGTGGCGCCGAGCACCCAAGGTTCGCCCTGGAGGAATCGCTTGGAATTTTGAATGTCGGCGTCCATCACTTTCCAGGCATCGGTGGTGAAGGCCGCGGACACGTCCTGCGGAGCACGCATCACTTCGAGGCTATCCGGGTGCTGCGCGGCGAAGCGGTAGTCCTTCGCTTTTTGACGGGCATCGGCCAGCATGCTGAGGTAGATTCGCTGCGGCCCGGCGAGTTTGTTGAGGTACGCGCGGACTTGAACAACCAAGGCGGCTTCGTTCTCTTTAGAGTAAGGATTATCGACGGTCAACTCTGAGCTGTAAAACGCAAACTGTTGCGCTGCAAGATCGTTGCGATCCTGATCTACGTCTCCCAAATCCTTCTTCCATTCTTTCATCAGAAAGTCTTGCAGGAACTCGCCGGAATTTCGTTTGTATTCGGAGGTAGTGAGCAGATAGGTTTTGAGCGCGTCGTAAGCTGAGCCGGAATCGGCGGACGCCTGAGGGTCGCCCTGATAGCCCCGCAAATCGGCAAGAAGATTGTGTTTCGTGTGCTGAAAGAGAACTTGATCAAAAGCGTGAAAATAAATGGCGCGCGAATCGTTGAAAATCGAATCACCGGTGTATAAACCCCAGCGAAGATGCAAAGGCGCGCCGTTCTGGTCGTAGCCGCGAAGCTGGACGAGATCTTGCCGGAGGGTTTCGAGGCGTCGTAAGGAATCGATTGCCGGTGACTGTGAGCCGGAACTCTGCACCAGGGAAAGATCCTGGCCGGCGCTCCGAATGTCGGAGACCAGGCGTGAGTTCCCAGCGAATGAAACTGCCGTGACGATGATCCATGCCATTGCCAGGATGGCGATGGAGGCGAAGAGTATGCGGCGCCCGAGATCACCGCGAGTGCTCTTACCGCTGGCTCCGAGCGCGGCGCGGTCTTGCAAAAGTACGTGGCTGAAAACATGGCTCAGGAAAATGCGTTGGACGGATCTGCGCGCTTCGCCGGCGCCTTCCAGGGATGTGCCGGTAGCCCATGATGTCTTAGCCCCTTGATCCTGCGCACTGATCAAACTTGTCGCATTGGGGTTGAACCCACCGGGAGCACGAGGCGTGGCCGAACGCATACCGAGCATCGTCTGCCCAGCGCCCGCGGAAACGGTTACGACGCGCTGTCCGACAAAGTAAAAGCCGCGAAGAAAGGGACCCGTGCGGAGATGGCCGGGGCGGCAGAGGTCCACAAGAAACTGGACGAGCGGCTTGCTGAGCTTGCCAAATTCACGGGGAAATTCGTAGACGCCAGCCTGCCGGTCGCCATTACGCTCGCGATTCAACAACCCGGGCCGGCACTCTGCCAAAGTGAAAAAAATCGCTTGGAAAGCGGCAGTGAGACGCCGGGATTCCTGTTCGGCATAAACGCCCGAGCTTGTGGACCCGACCAGCGGCAGCGTTGAGCCGAGAACCTGCGAGGTTTCTTCGTTGTTGAAAGTGCCCGCAAACTCTTCGAAGTACGGGATGCGGTCGGAGCGGTTGAAAAGCACGTAAACGGGAAGACTAACGCCCATGTGGTAGGAGAGTTCTTCGAGGCGTGCGCGAAGTTTTCTTGCTTGCGCCACGATTTTGTCCAGCGCGGCCTCGCGGACCAGTTTCTCGCAATCCACGCAAACGACAGCGGCACGCGGGGCCAGGCCTCCTCCGCCGAAAACGGAGCGCAAACTTCCGGGGAGGAAATGCTTGATAAGGCGAACCCAGGAGCCGGCGTCGTCGAGGAGCGGACCGCCGGCCTCGACAAAAACTGTCTTGCGCGCGAACCAGAGATTCGCGATTCGCGTTGGAACGATGCTACTTTCCTGATAAACCTGACCGGCCAGAAGCTCTGCATCCAAGCCGCTCTGGTCCATCACGCTGGTCTTGCCCGCGCCAGTTTCTCCAAGCAGAAAGACGACAGGGAGAGAAGACAACTTCGCGCCCGCGGCAAGACGAGCCGCAGCGACCTTGCCGGCAGCTTCCCGAACAAGGATATCCACGTCCTGGGAGGCCCCGGATGCTCCGCTCGATGAACTCATTTGCGGAATGGAACTTACCTCTGCGGCCGGAAGGGAAGGCCGCGCGGAACGAGCCCACAAAAGCAATCCGATAATCGAGATGACACCCAAAAGCAGGATGCCGCCGCGCAATACGAGGGCGTTGGTGCCGACCACGTGGAAAATCGGTCCGGCAAACCACGTCAGCATCAAGACAACGATGGCGGCCGCTCCGGCCGCAAGATGTTCCCAATAAAATCGCATCTCCACTCCCTACGGGTGGCTTAGAGGTGCTATTGCGTGAATATCCGAAGCCCCTGAAAGTATTCGCAACTTAAAAACTACAAATAAAAGAATTCCGAGCACCACGCATCCCAGCGCCGTGAAGGCCAGGGGAAGGACCCACGAGTCGCGCTTGGCGAGCACTACGCCGCCTTCCGGTACGGCCCACGCCGGCGAAAGTCCGACGAGAGGACCACGGACGCGGCGGATTTTATCCAGAGAGGAGTCGATGATGGGCCTAGTCGCTTCCGGGCCAGACAGGCCATATCGCCCTTTGTAACCCATCAAGAGACAGAGGGCATACACCTCGAGCACGTCCGCCGCATCATGCGAATCCGGCCGGGACATCAGCTTTTCGAGATTATCAAAAAAAGTTTCTCCAGCCACGTGATGCCCGAACATTTCTTCCTGAAGCGGCATGCTGTGCCATGAACTGAAAACGGGGTTGCTCGAATTCAGAACCGACTCGTCGAGGAAAGCAACGACCGCGAGAGTAGCGTTGCGAATATCGTCAGGAGGGTACGCTTTCTTCACTGCATCCTTTTCCGCGGAACGCAATCCCGCCTGGATATTTGCACGGAACGCATTGGCGTCGGAGACGGCTTGCCGGTTCTGTCGCACGCGCACGATGACTGTCAAAATCTGCTGGTAGATGAAGGCGAGATTCTCCGCGCGCCGTTTGGTGGACACTTCCCGGGGCTGCAGGCTCGTGGCCCCAAACATCGTTGCTCCCACCGTTCCCTCCTAGGACTCCAATACGACAAGAAGCTCGATTTCCGCTCCGGGCAAGTCATCGGGGACATACACACCTACTTTTCGAGTTTGCACAACATGTTCCCAACAACTGCCCGTGCGGCTGATGCCGAAATACTGAAATTCTACTTTAGGAGCAATCGCGGACGGCGGAATAGGCAAGTGTACAAGGCCAAGTCCGGGAAGCGCCGTTTTTACGAGCTCCGGAAGCAGGTCTTTCGAGCAAAGCTTTATCAGCCGCGGCGTCTTGGCAATAATTTCCGCCTCCCCGGTCTCGGCGCGAACCGCAAGGATCCATCGCGCGCGATCGAGACAGCGCTGATCCAGAACCTCGCCATTGCGGAAATTTCGCCCGGCCAAAACCAGCGGTATCTGCACGCAGTTCGATGGCACGACCAGTTCGAGATGCGCGCGGATATGCTGATTCAGCGGGCCGAAGCACTTCTCCAAATCATCGTGGTTGTAAGGCGGCAGAGATTCAGGATGCGAATCCAGCCCAAAAGTGCACAACGCGCCCGCGAGCCGCGACATCTCTAGATAGAGCTGCTCCGGATGCCCGCGTTCTGAAACACAAAGGTGCCGAAGCACAGAGAGGCTCTCGTTGACCGTATGGACAAACCAGAAACTTGCAATCTCCTCTGAAGAATAGCCTGCGCGGCCTTGCGCGGTGGCCCGCCGCGCTCTCGAGAGCGACGCGCTTTTTTCATCGAGAATATCAACCAGCGTTTTGGCGATTACTAACAAACGCTCACTTGCGCTTATCTGCAAACAAGGCGGAATGAAACTCGGGTCAAAGATGAAGCGCCCCGACCCATCACGTAGAACACGCGCCACAGGCAGCGTGATGAGACCCTGATTGTCCTGGGTTTCCAGTGCAAATCGAATGTTTTTCCGGCCGATCTGAATCTGCTTTTCGTCGCGCCCTGTATTCTCATCGGGCAGAGTGAGCATTTCCGCCTTGTAGCGCAATTCCATCTGCTCCGGCTCGGAATCGAGCGCGCAATTCGGTCCTTCGGGTCTTCGTTCCGGCACAGCCAAAAGGATTACCAGAGATTCCCGCGTGGACGAGAAAAGTTCGTTGATGTTCAGAACAGGGGGGAGCGCATCGGCATCGGGCATTTGAAACGCCAAGCCGTCGGGGAACAATCCTCGCGCATGCACAAGGGACAGGATTCCATTTGTGAGCGCATCCGCATCCAGTTTGCAGCTAATGACGCCGTACGGGGCGAACCACAGGCTCGACGTTGAGAAATGAACGAGGTCCTCAAAAGATTGAGATTGCACCTGGAAGTGATGGGGGCCCAGGTACATCCCCTCGTGCCACACCACCTTGGAAAGATGCTTCATTGTTCAGTTGATCATGCCGGACTCAGCGCCGGCATGCTGCGTCTCACCCAGCGCGAACCAGCTCTCCTATGACGCAGTGCAACAGCCGCTCCATCGTCGTTTGGTCAGCCCGGTTTTTCAAGGCTCAACGTTAGCGCCGCGGCGACTCCTTATCGAACTTGAACCGGATGAAAGACCCGGGAAAGCCGCTAAAGGCTTGAATCGAGCCTAACTATGGCGTTTGCTTTCATGGAAGTCAAGACATTCACCCCGCCTATGTCGGGATTTGGTATTATGCCCGCGCTGTCCGCGAGAAACTTGCATGTCTCCTCTAAAGATGGTTGCTGCGGAGCAGTTTGCCACGCTTCGCGAGTATTTGTCGCGAGCTGGCTTTACCGAGGGGGCTCTGCGCGAACGGCTTGATGTCCAGCCGAGCAGGGAATTGGACTTAGCGTGGCTTGCTGGCCGTCTGCACGCGAAGCCCAAAGCCGGCGACAGTCTTGATGCGATCATCACAATGTTTGTCCGCGGAGAATCCCTCCCCATTGCAGAGGCTGTGCCTCATTTCCCACGCGACGTTTGGGAGGCCCTCAACCGAACGCAGCTTGTGGGTTTCGACCCCGGTGATCCAGGACGATGCGTCGCCACTGTCGCGCTATATCCGATTCGAGACCTGTTTGTTGCCTCGGACCGTTGGACGAATCCCGATCATTCACCGCGCCAGATGTTCGCCGACATCGTCTATCCCGCGCTGACGAAGTCGGCCAAGCAGTTTATCGACTACACCTCCTATGAACCCTGCGAAGAATTCCTGGAACTTTGTGCCGGGACTGCCCCTGCCGCCTTGCTCGCGTCCCGTTCCGCAAAAAGCGTATGGGCCACTGATATCGCGGAACGCTCGCTGAACTTCGCGAAATTCAACGCCGCGCTCAATGGCATCCACAACATCACCTTTGCTCAAGGCGATCTCTTTCAACCACTCGAAGGGCGCACTTTCGATCGCATCGCCGCACATCCTCCGTATGTGCCCGTCCTGAAGCCCGCGGAAATTTTCTACGGAGGCGGCGAAGTCGGCGAGGAAATCACCAAGCGGATTATTGCCGAACTCCCTTCCAAGTTAAAACCAGGTGGCCGCCTTTATTGCCGAACTCTGGGAACCGAGCAGCCCGGCCACAGTTTTGAAAACCGCGTTAGGGAATGGCTTGGGGCGAAACATCAAGAATTTGACGTGGGCCTTTTCGTCGTACAGAACCTCGAACCGCGCCAATTCGCCATTGAAGAAACCCTAAAAAAGAGTGGCGGCATGGCGGAACTTGCCCAATGGGAACAGCAATTTGCCAAGAACGACGTTTGCGAACTTGTGATTGGCATCGTGATTATTCAGCGGCATACCACTCAACGGCCTGCCTTCACCATCCGGAGGAGAATTGGCAGCGGCGCACCCGCCAAATCGGTCGAGTGGGCCATGCGCTGGGAATCGGAATTGCAGACCGAAGGCGCCGCGAAAAGGCTTCTCCAGATGAAACCGAAGGCGGCTTCAGGGATCTCGATTACCGTTCGCCATATCCTGCGAGAGGGCGAAATATCCCCCGAGAATTTCACTCTATCTATCGAATCTCCATTTGCTACCGACTGCAAAGTGCAGCCCTGGATGGCGCTGCTTCTGCCACGCTGCGACGGCAAGACAAGCATCGCTGACCTATTCGAATTGGGCAAACAGAACGAGTGGATCGTTCCCGATACGCCGTCGGAAGAGTTTTGCCGTCTGCTCGCAACCTTGATCAGTGGAGGATTTCTCCAAACGGAAGAACTTAGATTGCCTGCGGGAGCAGGATAAGTAGCTCGAGTTGCGGCTCCGGAATGTCACTTGGTACAAACGCTGCCAAGCTGCGGCCCTTCGCCACCGTTTCCCATGCAATACCAGACTGGTTCAAACTGAAATATTGATAATTGAGCTTCACCGGGATAGAAGAGGGCGGCCTCACCGCATGCGTGAGCTGCATGCCTGGAAGCGCCTGCCGTACAAGCTGCTCGATCTGCGCGGCCGAGCAAACTTTAATCAACTGCGGCACCTTCTTGATGAGATCGCCCTGGTTCATGGTCGAGCTGAAGGCCAGATAGAATTTTGTTCCCGCCAGATAGCGGTCGTCATCGATGTTTGTTGAATAGATGGAAGGCTTGACCAGTTTCAAGGGCAGTGCGACGAAATTGCTCGGGACCACCGTCTCGAGAAGATCGCGGAGTTTTTCATCCAAATCCGTGAAACAAACTCCCAGATTTTCGTGATCGTAGAGAGGAAGATCTCTCGGCTGGATTTTCAACGAGAAAGTACTCAGCGCTCCCGCCAACGACGTGAGCAACCGGAACAGAACGTCAGGATGGCCGTGACGGACGTCGTGAATGTGCCGCAGAGCAGGGAAGTGCCCGTTGACCGTGTAGAGCAGCCAGAAACTTGCGATATCCGCGGCTGAAAAATCCGCGAGTCCAGCGCTTCGCTGCCTCCGCCCGCCTGCAAGGATGCTGCTCTTGGCCGCAAGGATCTCCACCAGTCGCCGAGCAATTCCCATCAGGTAATCGTTCGCAGCGATATCCAGTAAGGGAGGGATGTACTGCGGATCCAGCCGGAATGTGCCCGCCGAGGTCCGCTGGATGCGCGCGACTTGCAATGAATTGCACCCCTCACGGGACTCACCCTCGACCAGGAATCGCAAATTCTTTCTCGCAATTTGCACTGGTTTTTCCGTCAGGCCGGAATTTTCATCCTTCAGGTTTACGATTTCAGAGAGGTATCTCACGTCTGCGTTTTTCTGAGCAATCGAGACGTTTAGACCGTGAGACCTGTATTCGGGAATCGCAAGAAAGACGTCCAGCGACGCTTGCTCGGCCTCAAAAAAGAGTCCCAAGGGTTTGGGGGCTGGCGCCGCATCAGACTCTGGAATCTCAAATGGAAGGCCTTCCGCAAACAGTCCGGAGGCGCGCGTCAAGGCAAAATTGCCCTCGGTCAGAGCCTCCTGGTTGATTTCCAAGTCGAGAAATCCCCATGGCCGGAAATTCAGCCCTTCCAGGCGAAACTGCAGACAACTCTCCACGTAACGGTCGCGCGTCTGCAAATGTTGCGGCGTCAGGAAAGTGCCCTTGGACCAGATAACAGGTTGAAGCTGGCGCATGGCTCGCGGCTAACGCTAGCAGGAGCTACGTGGGAAAGTCAAAAGAGATTCCAGTGGAGTTCTGGCAGCAACTACCAACTGAGCCAAGTTTGGCCAGTGCGGTCTTGAGAGAACCGGTGGGGCGCCATTTTTTCCATGGCAGGTCGCCCATCCCGGACCTCATGAGGGCTCCGGTTGCGACTAGCCCTCGATAACGCGATTGGCTTCCAATCTGCTCTCGGATGGTTCCCGGCCGTTGCTTGTTCACATCCAGGCTCCTCACAGTTCATCAGCAGTGCATTGCGACCACAAGGCGGCTGCGCCATATTGTGCGGCATGATCAGGCTGTGGACCACCGCGACGGATTGGCAATCCAATGATCCTGGCCTACGCTCACCTCGAACATTCCCCCAAGTCAAGGGCAGCCGCATCGCCCTGCGATCGCAGCGGGAGATCCCGTGCAAACGAACAGCACTGTTTGCCAGCAATAAGCCGGACTTGCGACTGCTTCACCGTCGCATTCTCGATTTGAGATGCTCAGATACGCGATTTCAGGCCAGTTCTAGGACTAGAGAACTATTTGACGGGCAGATGGAATCGTGATAAACCGTGCCAGTGCAATCTGGTGTCCTTCCTTGGCGAAACGCTTTTCGCTCTCAAAACACTACCCGCAACGAGAGGGAGACTTAAGGGGAACACATGGCAAAAGAAAGCGTCCATAAGAAGCTCGAGAGGGTTCGCCCGCCTCGAGTGCATGTTACCTACGATGTCGAGGTCGGCGACGCCATTGAAGTAAAAGAACTTCCTTTTGTTATGGGCGTCCTGGCGGACCTGAGCGGCCAGCCTACGGAAGCTCTACCGAAGCTCAAAGATCGCCGCTTCGTCGAGATTACTCCTGACAACTTTGACGGCGTTCTCGAGAGTTTTAAGCCGCATCTCTCCTTGGAAGTCGACAATAAGCTAAGCGACGAAGCAGATGCCGGTAAGCTCAAAGTGGATCTCGACTTCAAGAGTCTTGATGACTTTGACCCTGCCAGTGTCGCGAAGAATGTCAAGCCGTTGAAGGAACTTCTCGAGCTGCGCCAGAAGCTGGGAGATCTCCGCGGCGCCCTCCAGGGCAACGACAAACTGGACGACCTCTTGATGGAAGCAGTTGGCAATACGCAAAAAGCCGATCAGTTGAAAAAAGAGCTCGGTAAGGAAAAGCCCAAGGGAGGCTCCGATGAGTAAGCCGGAGAAAGCGGCTGCCCATTCGGCGGAAGCCAAGACGACGGAATCGAGCCTGCTTGATCAGATAGTTGATCAAGGGCGTTTTGGCAAAGAACAGGTCGCGCGGGAACGCGGCCGTGACATGGTCAAGGAGTTTGTCGCGCAAGTTCTTGAAGGCGAGATGAAGCTCTCCCGCGACGCTGACGCCACTATCAATTCGCGTGTGGCGCAGATCGACCATCTTATCTCTCTTCAATTGAACGAAATCCTTCACCATCCCGCTTTTCAGAAGCTCGAAGCGAGCTGGCGCGGCATTAAGTACATGATGGATCAGAGCGAAACCAGCTCAATGCTCAAGATCCGCGTCCTGAATGTCAGCAAGAAAGAGCTGCTCCGCGACCTCCAGCGTGCTCCGGAGTTCGATCAGAGCGTGATGTTCAAGAAGGTCTATGAAGATGAGTTCGGTATCTTCGGCGGCGAACCTTTTGGTGCTCTCGTCGGTGACTATGAATTCAGCAAGCATCCAGAGGATATCGAGTTGCTCGAGAAGGTTTCTCAAGTTGCGGCGGGGGCTCATGCTCCGTTCCTAACGGCCGCGGCGCCCGAACTACTCAATCTGGACAGCTTCTCGCAGCTGGGTGACCCCCGCGATATAGGGAAAATCTTCGACAGCACGGAATTTGCCAAATGGAAGTCATTCCGTGCGAGCGAAGACTCGCGCTACGTCGGCTTGACCATGCCGCGCGTTCTCATGCGTCTTCCGTATGGCAAAGACACGAAACCTGTCGACGATTTCAATTACGAGGAAGGCGTCGACGGAACGGATCATTCCAAATATCTATGGGGCAATGCCGCCTATGCGCTCGGCGCTCGCCTTACACAAGCTTTCGCTCAATACGGCTGGTGTGCTTCGATCCGTGGCGTGGAAGGCGGAGGCCTCGTCGAGGGGCTCCCGACGCATACTTTCCGCACGGATGAAGGCGACGTAGCTTTGAAATGTCCCACGGAAGTCGCCATCACCGACCGCCGCGAAAAAGAGCTCGCCGACCAGGGCTTGATTCCGCTAGTGCATTGCAAAGGCACGGACTACGCGGCCTTCTTCAGCGTGCAGTCTTCAAACAAGCCGAAGAAGTTCGATAAGGCCGCGGCCAACGCCAACGCTCGGCTTTCCGCGCAGCTTCCCTACATCCTAGCGGTATCCAGGTTTGCCCATTACATGAAGTCCATTATGCGTGACAAAATCGGGGGCTTCATGAGCCGCGGGCAGTGCCAGACGTTTCTCACGCAGTGGATCATGCAGTACGTTACCGACGACGATCAAGCTAGCGCCGCCACCAAGGCGAAATTTCCTCTTCGCGAGGCCAAAATCGAAGTCAGCGAGATACCGGGTAAGCCCGGGGCTTATCGTGCAATCGCTTTCCTTCGGCCGCACTTCCAGCTGGATGAGCTGACCGTTTCGCTCAGGTTAGTGGCGGAACTGCCTGCTCCGGCAAAGTGATTGCTGCTGGAGGATTGCCGCCGACTCTCGCCGCGGAAGCCATGCAGCTCGCTTCGGAGGTTTCGCCGACCGGTCCGGCGAGAAGTGGAATTTTGTAGATTTAAACTGAATAGGAGGACATGAAAATGCCGACAGCAGTTGAATCAAAACTGGCTCCCATGACCAGTCATTCCGATTTTTTCCTGAAACTCGGTGACATCAAGGGAGAATCCCTGGATGACAAGCACAAAGGTGAAATCGATCTCATCAGCTTCAAGTTCGGAGTGCGGCAGCCTGGCGGAGCCGCCTCCGTTGGCGCTGGTGCCGGAGTCGGCAAGGCGCAGTTTCATGAATTTCAATTTACCAAGCGCATGGACTCCGCCTCTGCCAAGTTGATGCTGGCATGCGCGACCGGCCAACACTTTCCGGAAGTCACGCTGACTTGCCGGAGGGCCGGCGGCTCGCAGGTCGAGTACATGAAGATCAAGCTTGAGCAAGTCCTGGTTTCGGGATACGAGTCCAGTGCCGGAGAAGAGGGTTATAAAGATACTTTGCCGATTGACACGTTCCACCTCAACTTCGCGAAGATTCACTATAACTACACGGCACAAGGCAGCGACGGATCGCCGGGCGCCAACACCATGACGGCTTACGATCTGCAGGCGAATAAGAAGCTGTAGATTCCTGTACGAGCAGTTTCCGGCGTGGTTGTTCGCACACTCGGACAACCCGCCGGATGCAGCGCCGCGCGTGACGTCTCCATTTTCTGGGGACCATATCTCAGCCAGGGGTGTCATGTCAGTTCAACAATTATTTCAGGCGGGGCGCCTCGACGACGCCATTCAAGCTCTAAACGCGGAAGTGCGCGACAATCCCACCGACTCCAAGCGCCGCACTTTTCTATTCGAGTTACTCTGTTTTTCCGGTGATTTCGCGCGCGCGGAAAAGCAGTTGGACATTCTGGGAAGCGACGGACGCAACGCGGAAATGGGCGCTCTCCTTTATCATGCCGCGCTTCATGCCGAGCGGACCCGTCACGATCTTTTCGCCAAGAAGCAATATCCCATCCCGAAAAATACTGCTGGCCTCGGTCAGCTGTCGGTGAGCATCAATGGCAAGCCCTTTCACTCCTTGTCCGATGGCGATCCACGCATCGGTTCCAATCTCGAAGTCTTTGCTGCCGGCAGCTACATGTGGATTCCATTCGCGCTCCTTACCTCCATCGAGATTGCTCCTCCAAAACGCCTTCGCGACCTCTTATGGCTACCCGCAAAAGTTCGCACTTCGGACAAGTATGAGGACCGCGAGTTGGGGGAAGTCCTGCTTCCGGTGCTGACCCCGTTTGCCGGCCAGCACTCGGACCCCTCCGTGCGCCTTGGCCGGGCAACCGTCTGGGAAGAAGCCGAGGGCGAAACCGTCCCCGTTGGACAAAAGATTCTGCTTTCCGATGACGAGGAGTGGCCGATTCTGGAGCTGCGGAACATCCAAATCGCGATCGCCCAGACGGCCTCGTAACGGCCATGCCGCTCCCCGAAGGTCTCCTAAACCCTATTCCAGGTGACAATCCAAGCGGAAAGACCCTGCGCTACGATCCCGTCTACGATAGGATTCGCGAAGCCCGCCGCGAAGAAGATGTGCTTCCTCAGGGCGACTGGTCCCGCGAAGTCAAGAAAGCTGATTTTCCACTGGTCATCAAGCTGACCACCGAAGCACTCTCCGCCAAAAGCAAGGATTTGCAGTTAGCCGCTTGGCTCACCGAAGCGATTCTGTTCCGCGATCACGTCGCGGGTCTTCGCGAGGGCCTTGATCTTCTCCGCGGCCTCATGGAAACGTTCTGGGATACGCTTTACCCCGAGATCGACGACGGCGATTTGGAGTTTCGCGCTGGACCTCTTGGCTGGGTCGGTTCCAAGCTAGATGTTGCCGTCCGCCGGCTGCCTATCACGAAGAGCAAACTCGATTATTTCAAGTATCAGGAATCACGCCGGGTTGGATATGAAGCGGACGCAGTCAGTGAAGAGAAGGCGGCCGCGCGCGCCGCGGCTATTGGTGAAAAAAAATGTACAGCGGAGGAGTTTGATGAGGCTGTCCGCGTCACGGGTGACGCTTACTACGAGAAGCTAGCTGCCAATCTCACCGCTGCGCTCGAATCCTTGCAATCCCTCGAGACCTTGAGCGACGAAAAATTCGGCAGGGATGCCCCCAGCTTTTCCAGCCTTCGGACGGCTCTCGATGAGTTGCAAGACTTCGTGAAGCAATACCACAAGCCTGCCGAAGAAGTGACGGAAGAACCGACTGGGACAGCAGTCGACGACGCTGTCGATGAAGCAGCAGTCTCCCCCGGCTCCGCAGCTCCAGCCGCCAAGAAAAAATCAGTTACCGCCGAGCCCGCCAATCGCGACGACGCCGTGCAGCGCCTGGGGGTCGTCGCTCATTTTTTGCGTCACGAGAGTCCACTGAATCCCGTCCCCTATCTACTTTTGCGAGCGCTGCGCTGGGGAGAACTTCGCGCGGCAGGCGCGACTCTTAACCCCGCGCTCCTGGAAGCCCCGCCGACGGAAAAGCGCACGCTCATCAAAAAAATGTCCATGGAAGCGGATTGGGCCGGAGTTTTAGAAAACTCGGAACAAGCCATGAGCCTGCCTTGTGGCCGCGGCTGGCTCGATTTGCAACGCTACTCTGTGCGTGCTTGCGAAGCTCTCGGCTCGGAATTCGAACCAGCCGCCGCAGGAATCCGCTCAGAGCTGAAAGCACTGCTTGCCGATTATCCCGACCTGCCTAATTCCTCGCTAATGGATGACACTCCAACCGCCAACGTCGAGACGCAAACTTGGCTGAAGGAAAGCATCCTTCCGCCTCCGCCGCCTCCTCCTGCCGAGCCGGAATTTGCGTCCGCGGCCATATCTTCGGGCGCGGAATCCGAAAGCGATAATGGAGAAAAAGTTCCCGACGTCATTGAATTGGCAATGAAAGCGGCGCGCGCAGGTAAAGTGCAGGAAGCCATCGGAATCTTGACTCGCGAAATTGGCAATGAACGCACCGGGCGAGGGCGCTTCCAGAGGCACATTCAACTCGCCAACATTTTTCTCGCAACCAAACACGAAGCCATCGCTTATCCCATCCTGGTCGAACTTGCGGACGAAATCGAGCGCCGTAAGCTCGAGGAATGGGAAGAACCTTCCGTAGTCGCGCAACCTCTCGCATTGCTGTATCGCTGCGCCGAAAAATTGGGCCGCGACGATGCTGAAAAACAAAAGATCTATCAGAAGCTTTGCCGCCTTGATCCCGGGCAAGCTCTGGCTCTAAGGTAACCGATGCCGGACTACGACTCCAACGCGCCATTACGACTGCCGCTCTTGGACCGGCTCTTGGACGACGAGCCCAGGATCAAGACCGAAGCGCCCATGACGCGCAGTACTTCCCTCGCCAGGCTAAAGACGGCCGTCAGGCGCGACCTCGAAAACCTCCTGAACACGCGCCGCACTCCGGATTTCATCCCGGAGGGCTCCGTTGAAATTCTCCGTTCCGTCTACTACTACGGGCTCCCAGATATCACTTCCATGCCTGCCAATTTTCTTTATGAACAAACCAAACTGCTCCAGTCCATCGAGACCGCGGTGAAAACTTTTGAAGGCAGACTCGATGGCGTCAGAGTTTCCCTGGTTCCAGTCGCAGGCCAATCCCGCGTCCTTCGTTTCGTGATCGATGGTATGCTTCGTATCGATCCGCTTCCCGAGCACGTTGTCTACGACGCTTCCATCGAACTAACCAGCCTCGAGGTCCAGATTTCCGGAGACGACCGTGCGTGACGAGCTGCTCGAATACTACGAGCGCGAACTAACCTATCTGCGGCAGATGGGCGCGGAGTTTTCCGAGAAGTATCCGAAGGTTGCTTCTCGTCTCCTGCTTGATCCTAACCGTTGCGAGGATCCTCACGTCGAACGCCTCATCGAATCCTTCGCCTACTTGGCTGCGCGCGTCCATCTCAAGATCGACGACGAGTTCCCGGAAATCACCGAAGCCTTGCTCAGCGTTCTCTACCCGCATTACATCCGCCCCATCCCCTCTTCCACGATCGTGCAATTTCATCTCGATCCCGAACAGGGAAAACTCAGCACTGGCCTTCCCATTCCTCGCGATTCCATGCTCTACTCTCAACCCGTCGACGGCTACCCCTGCAAGTTCAAAACTTGTTCCGATACCACTCTCTGGCCTCTGAAAATCGCCGCTGCGCAATGGGTCACCCCAGACCGTCTGCGTCCTGCGGTCAAGTCTCAGGATGCCGTCGCCGCCCTGCGTCTCGAGCTCGAATGCTTTCCCGATGTCACTTTCGAAAAATTGGAATTGAGCTCGCTTCGTTTTTACCTCAACGGTGAGAGCAGCCTCATTCACACGTTATATGAATTGCTTTGCAACAACTGCACGCAAATTCTGCTGCGTGACCGTGCGCCCAACACGCGGAAGCACCCCATCTCTTTCCCTGGTTCCCACCTCCAGCCCGCTGGCTTTAGCGATTCCGAGGCCCTTCTCCCTTATCCACGCCGTTCCTTTTCCGGGTACCGCCTTCTGCAGGAGTATTTTCACTTTCCGGAGAAATTCTTTTTTGTCGAACTGAAAGGCCTTGAAAATCTCCGCACCTCTGGATTTGGTCCGCGTGTCGAAGTCGTTCTTCTCATTTCGCGCTTCGAGCGAAGTGAACGCCAGCAAACCCTCGAGCTCAACATCTCCGAGGAGACTCTCCGTCTCGGTTGTTCGCCCGCGGTCAATCTCTTCCCGCATACCGCCGAGCCCATTCGCCTGGACCAGACCCACACCGAGTACCTCATCACCCCGGACGTACGTCGTCGTCGGGCCATGGAAATTTTCTCTATTGAAGAAGTAATCTCTCCTGATCCGGAGACTCACGAGGTCCTGAAGTTCGAGCCTTTTTATCGCTTTCGTCATACCACCTCGCGTCACCGCGAACGTCCAAGAGGCTTTTGGCACTCCCGCCGCCAGGCTTCCACTCGCCGCGATGACGAAGGCACGGATGTCTACATCTCGTTCTTGGATCTCAGCGGCCGTCCGCTCCACCCCGAGACCGATACCGCCACCATTCATTGCACCTGTTCGAACCGTGACTTGCCACACCGCCTCCCAATGGGCAACGAACGCGGCGATTTCGAGCTTGAAGGAATCACCTCCATCAAGCGCATTGTCGCCTTGCGCAAGCCCTCTTCTTCGGTGCGTCCTCCCACCGGCAAGGGTATGCTCTGGCGCCTTATTTCCCATCTCTCCTTGAACTATCTATCCATCGTCGAGGAAGGGAAGGAGTCCCTCCAGGAAATTCTCCGCCTCTACACGTTTGGAGAATCCGGCTACAACGAACGCCAGGTCGCAGGACTGATGCATTTGTCCAGTACTCGCCATTTTGCCCGCGTCATCTCGGAAAACGGCATCGGCTTTGTCCGCGGCCACCGGGTTGAAATGGAATTCGACGAGGAGCAATTCGTTGGCGGAGGTGTTTTTCTTTTCGCCAGCGTTCTCGAATACTTCCTGGGTCACTATGCTTCGCTGAACAGTTTTAGCCAGCTCGCCGTGCGCACCCAGCAAAGAAAGGAGGTTCTACGTCAATGGCCACCCCGGGCGGGGGAAGTGATTCTCCTGTAGATCTTTCGCAAGTCGAGGAGCAGCTCCGTGAGGAGCCCTATCGCTTCGAATTCTTCCAGGCGATTCGTCTGCTCGAACGCCTTGCGCCCGATCGCAAGCCCGTCGGCCGGTTTACCATACCCTCCGAGGAGGTCGCCCGCCTCGGCGCTTATCCCTCGCTCTCGTTTCCCGCCAGCGAAATTCAGTCCATCGATTGGCCTGAAGGAAAGCCGCCGTCTCTCGCTGTGAATTTCATGGGTGTTACCGGACCCCAGGGTCCTCTGCCGCATTTCTACACCACGCTCATCCTCGCACGTCTGCGCTCCGGCGATAAAACGCTGCGCGATTTTCTCGACCTGTTTCACCACCGCATGCTTTCCTTTTTCTATCAGGCTTGGGAAAAGTACCGCTTCGCGATTTCCTACGAGCGCGGCGAGAGGGATCGCTTCTCCCATCACCTCCTCGATCTGATTGGCCTTGGCACCGCCGGTTTGCAGGAGCGTCTTGCCGTGCCCGACGATGCGTTTCTTTTTTTCGCCGGCATTCTCGGCCAGCGCCCCCACTCCGCCCACGCTCTAGAGCTGCTTTTGAACGATTACTTTGAAGTCCCCGTTGCAGTGATACAGTTGGTCGGCGGTTGGTTCCGTTTGGACGACACTACGGAATGCTGCATCGGCGAGCGCTCCACTCCCTCCGAACAACTGGGGCTGGGTGCTGTGGTCGGCGACGAAGTCTGGAACCAGCAGGCGCGCGCCCGGATTCGCATCGGCCCGCTTGCCCTAGAGGATTATCTCGATTTTCTGCCCAACGGTTCCGCCTTCGAGCCGCTTCGTGCTCTCCTGCGTTTTTGGACCAACGAAGAGATCGATTTCGAGGTGCAACTGATTCTTGAACGCGAGGAAGTTCCACGCTGCCAGCTCGGCGGAGATGGCGATGCCGCCCCGCAGCTTGGCTGGGTCACTTGGATGAAATCAACGCCCATGGATCGTCATCCAGAAGAAACCATTTTCAATGTCTAGCGAAGCGAGGTCGTCATGACGACAAATTTGAAAGGCCTGATCGGGAAACTCAACGATACTACTCGGAACACTCTCGAAGCTGCGGCCGGCTTTTGCCTGGCCCGTACACACTATGACATCGAACTCGAGCATTTCATTCTCAAGCTCCTCGATGTCACCGATAGCGACCTTCCCCGCATCCTCAAGCAGTTCGGCGTCGATAAATCCCGCCTCACCGGCGATCTCACCCGCAGTCTCGATAAACTGAAGTCCGGAAATGCCCGCACTCCCTCCTTCAGCCCTTCGTTGACGGACATGCTTTCTGGAGCTTGGAACATTGGCTCCCTTGATTTCGGCTCCGCGCAAGTCCGCACCGGATTTTGTGTTCTCGCGATTGTGAGCTCTGGCGATCTCTCCCGGCTCATGCGTGAAGTCACCCGCGAGTTTCAAAAAATCAGCGCCGAGTCGCTCCATAATGACTTCTGGAATATCGTCGCTGGTTCGGCCGAGGACCAGGAAACCGCGCAAGCCGTTCCTCTCGGCGTCGAAGGCTTGCCTCAAGGGGCGGCAGGCATTCCCGCGGCTGGGAAACAGCAAAATCTCAATCAGTTCACGATCGATCTCACCGCGAACGCCAAGGCCGGAAAAATTGACGCCGTACTCGGCCGCGATCACGAAATCCGCCAAATCATCGACATTCTCACGCGCCGCCGCCAGAACAATCCCATCCTGACGGGAGAAGCCGGAGTCGGCAAGACCGCTGTCGTCGAAGGCTTTGCTTTGCGCGTTGCTGCCGGCGATGTTCCTCCTCCGCTTAAGAATGTCACCATCCGCTCGCTCGATCTCGCGCTCTTGCAAGCCGGTGCCGGAGTGAAGGGCGAATTTGAAAATCGTCTCAAAGGCCTGATCGAAGAAGTTAAATCCTCGCCATCTCCCATCATTCTCTTTATAGACGAAGCGCATACCATGATCGGAGCGGGCGGCCCGGCAGGGCAGGGCGATGCCGCAAATCTCCTCAAGCCCGCTTTGGCGCGCGGCGAACTCCGTACCATCGCCGCCACCACTTGGTCCGAGTACAAAAAATTCTTCGAAAAAGACGCGGCCCTCGCCCGTCGCTTCCAGGTCGTGAAGGTCGAAGAGCCCACCGAAGAACAATGCATGGTCATGCTGCGCGGCATTGTCGGCTCCCTTGAGAAACACCATAACGTGCGCATCCTCGATGAAGCCGTGCGCTCCGCCACCAAGTTCTCACATCGCTATCTGGCAGGCCGTCAACTCCCGGACAAAGCTGTCAGCGTGATGGACACGGCCTGTGCCCGCCTCTCTCTTGGACAGAACGCGACTCCTCCGATGATCGAGGACGCATTACGTCAAGTCGATGATCTGGACGTCCAGCAGCGCGTCCTGGAACGCGAATCCGCTGTCGGCGTCGATCATTCCGAAAGGCTCGCCACCATCGCCAAACAGAAAACAGAGGTCGCCGCGCGGCTCAAGACTCTGGAAGAACGTCGCGGCAAGGAACTGTCTCTCGTTTCCCGCATCCGCGATATTCGTACCCAGCTGGAAGCCGCCGCAACTCCGCCTTCCGCCGCTCCTGCCGCCATGTCTGCCGCCGCAGGGACGGCCGCTCAGCCGGCCACCGACGCTGCCGCGCTCCGTGCTGAACTGGAAAAATTGAATGCCGAGCTCGACGCTCTGCAGGGTGATTCGCCGCTCATGCGCGTTTGCGTGGATACGCAAATCGTTGGCGAAGTTATCTCCGCCTGGACTGGCATTCCCGTTGGCAAAATGCAGCAAGATGAGATCAAGACCGTGCTTAATCTGAGAGATCTCATGGCCGTTCGTGTAATCGGCCAGAACCACGCCCTCGAAGCCATTGCCCAGCGCATTTCCACGAACCGCGCCGGCATGGACGATCCTGTCAAACCCGTCGGCGTCTTTATGCTCGTGGGACCCAGCGGGGTTGGCAAAACCGAGACTGCTCTGGCCCTTGCTGATTTTCTTTACGGCGGCGAACGCAATCTCATCACCATCAACATGTCGGAATTTCAGGAAGCGCACACCGTTTCCAGCCTCAAAGGCGCGCCTCCAGGCTATGTCGGCTATGGGGAAGGTGGCGTATTGACCGAAGCCGTCCGCCGCCGCCCCTACTCCGTTGTCTTGCTCGACGAATGCGAGAAGGCCCATCCCGATGTGCTCGAGCTTTTCTACCAGGTCTTCGACAAAGGCATGATGGAAGACGGAGAAGGCCGCGAAATCGATTTCAAGAACACCATTATCATTCTCACTTCCAACGCCTGCACGGATCTCTTAATGAAGCTCACCGCCGATCCGGAAACTACGCCCAGTGCCGATGGCCTCGCCAAGGCGCTGAAGCCGGAGCTCAACAAAATATTCAAACCAGCCTTTATGGGACGCCTTGTGACCGTTCCTTACTTTCCGCTGCGCGATGAAGCCATGAAGCAAATCGTCACGCTGAAACTAGCCAAGATTCAGCGGCGCATTCGCGAAAATCACAAAATCGAACTCACCTATGATCCTGCGGTCATTGCCGAAGTCGCCAAGCGCTGCACGGAAGTCGAATCGGGCGCTCGTAACGTTGACAACATCCTGACTAATACTATGCTCCCGGATGTTTCTCGTTATCTTTTGAGCCGCATGGCGGAACGGCAAAAGCCGGCGTCCATCCATGTCTCGGTCGGAGAAAACGGAGCGTTCGCCTACGCGTGAAAAGATGCCTTCGGTCATCACAATTCCGGCCGTCGCAGATCCTAACGAGGGTTTGACCATGGCGAACCTTCGCGAGCATCTTCATCGCAAGCTGATTCTCCCCCATAATGCATCGTTTGTCGGAGGACGAAATCCAGAAGATCTTGCGGCTAGCGAAGCCTTGTTGGTTCGGAGCGGTTACTTTGATATTCCCGTTCCGGAAACTTTGAAGGGCCCAATCACATTGCTACGCGGCGTTTCAGACCCCAATCCCACCCCGGAAAAGCGGCAAAACAACCCGTTTGGTGGCTGGTGGTTTCCCGAGGAACTCTTGCTGAAGTTTTACGAGCAGTTCGAGAGAATTCCTATTTCCGAACGCCTTGAGCGTGCCGCTGTCCGAGGTCATCTTCGCTCTGCTTTGGCGCTCGCTCCTGTCTGGAACGAATTCGAGGAACTTTGGTGCATGCAACTGGAACCTGGACAGCCTCTGACCGGCCTGGCGGGAATTGCTTGTGAACAGTTTCTCAATCCTGATCACGCAGGTCTCGGCAAATTGTTAGGTGGCGCGAAACAATACTACTTTCCCGTGATTCCGCCCTTTTGCGTGAAACCGTACCCGTATCGTTTGATTTAGCGGAAATGTATTTCGAATGGGAGCCTTAGCGATGCAAAGTCTTCAACGAGAAAGTGCGTAGCCTTTATGCCATACACACAGGATGAACGAGTCATCGCCATCGAAACCCCTCTCGGGAAAGATGTCCTTCTCCTTCTCAGCTTTTCCGCCCACGAGGCCGTCTCCCGCCCCTTCCGCATTTCCGCGGAATTCCTCTCCGAAAGTCCTTCCGTGGACTTTACCAAGATCATCGGACAAAAGGTTTCGATCTCGCTAAAACTCGCCGATGGCAGTAAGCGTTACTTCAGCGGCCACGTGAGCCGCTTCTCTCAAACCGGCATCGATCACCGCTTCACTCACTATCACGCCGAGATCGTTCCTTGGCTTTGGTTCCTTACTCGCCGCGCCGATTGCCGCATCTTCCAGAACATGACAATTCCCGACATCGTCACCAAGGTTTTCAAGGACCGCGGCTTCGGCGATTTTCGCAATGCGCTGCAAGGCGACTTCGAGCAGCGAGAATATTGCGTCCAATACCGCGAGACGGACTTCAACTTCGTTTCCCGTTTGATGGAGCAGTACGGCATCTTCTACTTTTTCGAACACGCAAAAGACAAGCACACTCTCGTGATGGGCAACACCACCAGCGTTCACAAACCGTGCCCCAGCCAGTCCAAGATTCGGCTCGATTTCAACCTCGGCGTCTACAGTAAGGATGAAGACCTCCTCGGCAGTTGGAACACCGAGCAAGACCTTCGCCCCGGCAAGTATGCTCTAACCGACTATAACTTTGAGACCCCCGGCACTAGCCTCATGTCCAACGAAGAAAGTATCTTTAAGGTGGGCGGCAACGACGACTACGAAATCTATGACTATCCCGGCGAATACCCCAAGAAAAGCGAAGGCTCCAATCGAACCAAGATTCGCATGCAGGAAGAAGAAGCCCTTCACTTGATTGGTGCGGGCTCCGGAAACTGCCGAACCTTCATTCCCGGATATCGTTTCGATCTCAGCGGTCACACGCGGTCTGACCAGAATCTGACCTATCTGCTTACGGAAGTCCAGCATACTGCTTCCGTAGGCGCCAGCTACTCTGGCACGGAAGGCCAGTCTGAAGAATTCTATTCGAATCACTTCCGCTGCATCCCTCACTCCGTGCTCTATCGCCCCCAACGCCTTACTCCGCGCCCATTCGTCCAGGGCCCTCAAACCGCCGTCGTCACCGGTAAGTCCGGCGAAGAGATTTGGACCGACAAATACGGCCGGGTAAAGGTCCAATTCTTCTGGGACCGTGAAGGCAAAAAGGACGAAAAAAGCTCTTGCTGGGTGCGCGTTTCGCAGCCGTGGGCCGGCAAGAATTGGGGCTCCATCAACATCCCGCGCATGGGCCAGGAAGTGATTGTGGACTTTCTCGAAGGCGACCCCGACCGCCCTTTAATCACCGGCCGCGTCTACAATGACGATCAGATGCCGCCTTACAAGCTCGCCGACAATCAGACTCGCACCACCTTCATGTCCCGCAGCACGAAAGGCGGCGGCTCCAGCAACTACAACGAGCTGCGCTTCGAAGACAAAAAAGGCGACGAGCAAATCTTCATGAACGCCGAGAAAGACATGGACTGGCGCGTCGAAAAAGAATCACGCGAGTACGTCGGCGCCAATCGCCACATGATTGTCGAATCCAGCCAGCTTGAAAAGGTAGGCGGGGACAAGCAATCCCAAGTTGGCGGAAAATTTCTCGAAAAGATTGCCGGCGACACTTCGATTCAGATCGGCGCCAAGCGCATGGAACAAGTTGGCTCTGACCAGTCCATCACCATCGGAGGGGACCGTAAAGAACAGATCAGCAACAATGAATCGGTCACGATTGGCCAGAGCCGGAAGGAAGCTGTCGGCCAGAACGTTTCCATCACCGTCGGGGGGAATAGAAACTCGATGATTGGCGGCAACGATGCCCTCACTGCCGCTCAATCGGTCTATATTACAGGAGGGATGAACGTCGTCATTCAAGCGGCGGTGGAGGTTTCCCTGGTTAGTCCTGGCGGATTTATAACGATCGGGCCGGCCGGCGTTGCGATCCAAGGAACTATGGTCCTAATTAACAGCGGCGGCGCTCCGGGTAGCGCTCAAACCGCCAACGCGGACTCGCCATCCAGCCCCGATACTCCAGCCGACCCCAAGGATCCTGACACCGCCGACGACGGCACGAAAGGTGGAAAGCTCAACCAGTAGTCACGAGAACCCATCATGCCTCCAGCTGCGCGCATCCTTGACCCAACCACCCACGGCATGCCTCTCATGCCCGGCCCCGGCAGCGTCAACGTCCTCATCGGCGGCCTGCCCGCTTGGCGCGCCATGATCGACCAGCATGCCTGTCCCGCCGTCAGCATCAGCGGCGCCGACGGCGTCGGCATGGTCATGATGGGTAGCCCCACCGTTCTCATTAACAACATGATGGCCTGCCGCCTCGGCGATATCGTCATGGAAATTCCCGGCCTCGCTCTCGGCCCCGTAAATCCCATCATCATGGGCTGTCCCACGGTTATGATCGGCGAAGTCGGCATGGGCAGCCCGACCGTGGTCCCGCCGGTTCCGCCCATGGTCCTCCTAGCGCAAGCCATGAGCGGCAGCGGCACCACCGGCCCATCCTCTTCATCCGGCAGCCCTGGCACTGCTGGCGAAGCCTTGGCACAAGCTGCGCAGACTGGCATGCCCTTCATTCACCCATGCCCCGGTTGAGAGTCCCTGTCCCACGCGGCAGGTCCTGCCACGAAGGAACCAGACCAAACCGTCGTCGTCTCGCCCGCCAAAACGTCTTGGGTCGAGATCGAGCTAATCGATGATGAAGGCCTTCCAGTCGCGTTCGAAGCCTACCGCGTCCAACTACCCGATGGCTCCACTGTCGAGGGGACTCTCGACGGTCGCGGCCAAGCCCGAATCGAAGGCATCGACCCCGGCACTTGCCAGGTCTCTTTCCCGAATCGCGACGCCAAGGATTGGAAGCGCGCCTGAAGCCACGAGGAGATTGTTTCTGTGAGCGATACGCACACCGTCGAGCAAGGCGAATACCTGGCCAGTATCGCTAAGGACTACGGTTTCTCCGACTGGCACACCATCTACGACCACCCCCAAAACGCTGACCTCAAGAAAAACCGCCCCAACCCGAACATCCTTCTTCCCGGAGACGAAATCTTCATTCCGGACAAACAACTCAAACAGGAATCCTGCCCCACAGAAAAAAAACACTGCTTCAAGGTCAACGTGCCCAAAGCCTGGCTGAGAATCATCTTGAAGGATGCAGAAGGCAAGCCGATCAAGAATCAAACGTACACTCTCAAGGTCGGTTGGCTGACATCCACGGGGACTACCGATGGTACGGGCTTACTCCAACAGAAGATCCCCATCGGGTTAGAGACCGGAAAACTGAGCCTCGATAAACTCGGTCTTACCTGGCCGTTGAAAATCGGACACTTGGATCCCATCCACGATGAAGACGATGACAAAGCAATCATTTCTGGTTTGCAAGCTCGTCTGAGCAATTTGGGCTATGACTGCGGAAATGTTGATGGCCTTCTGGGACCCAGAACTCGTGAAGCTATCAGGATTTTTCAGAGGGAGGCCATGCGTCGCGAGCCCGCGAAGATCACAGGTGAGCCTGACAAAGAAACTCTGGATGCTCTGAAGCAGCAGTACGGCTGCTAGCCACTTTGTCAATCCCAGGAGGCACAACGGAATCGCAAGTTCGATCACCGCGTTTTAGAGCTTGTCCATATTGTTGATGGGCGCCACACATGGTTCGTACAGCAAAGAGAATGAGCACGGGCGGATAAAAGACATGTAAGCGAATAAGAAAAGTCGGAAGGGTGTGAATTCGCTGTAAGTTGGGAGTCGAAATTGCCGTACAAGGTCATTTTCAACTGGTCTGGGCCTGACTACGATAAGAAGACGCTGAAATCTGTCTCTTGCGATGGTCAGGATATACCAGAGGAAGACAACTGGCACAGTCAAGTCGGCGAAGAGTTCATTCAGATCACAGAGACCGAGGCGGCCAATGCTTGTCTCACTGTAAATACTTCTCAAACTCTACAACTCCACAAAGGACGATTCCTTTACTTGGATGTTGGACGATGGTTGGGAGGCCAGCAAACGTTTGGGCTGGTTTGTGGACACGAGGCGGTTCTCTGCAAGTACCAACCCGGAAGTTCTTTCAAACTCTCCGTCCATCCATATCAGGAACCTTTCCTGAACGAATTCCTTCACTACCTAGAAGGAGTCTCCGTAACAAACCGCATGCCGATCCCTCACCCGTATCCAACCAATGGAAACCACCTTTACATCATTCTGCCTGATATGCATCTCCCCGAAGCGCCACCTCTTGCCCTTCAGCCACCTCCATTTCCCCCAGGACCGCCAGCTCCCCCTCCCTACATATTAGAGGAGCTCCATCACAGTTATCGCAACCCCGCCTATGAGGAATATCTTTCAAAGGAGAAGGCACGGAAGGATCAATACTTCGCGGAAAACCCAACCTACACAGACTACTTTGAATGGTCGAGGCGCGACACCGTTTTTGATTCCCGATTAAGCATTCCAGCGATGTGCACTTTCTTGGACAAGATTCGAAAATTTCAGCCGGCCTCTCAGCTTTCCCTGATCCAGGTCGGTGATATGTACGAAATGTGGGCTGCCCGACCCTGCCTCTTCGAAGATACTCCTGCAAAATACCCGTATGTCGATCTCGCCCACGATCTTCAACGCTCGGAAGCTGATTTGGCCAATGAACTGGGCGCTTGGGTCGGGGGCACGCATCTATTATGGCCAGAGTTGTTTCAGATGTTCGACGCGTGCGAAGAAGTGGGCATTCAAGTGTCGTACCTTCATGGCAATCATGATAACTATATGATTTTGCCGGAAGTTGTCGATGCGGCCAACAACTACATTCAATCCAGCATAAATCAAGGACATGCTGAAGGGATTCCTCAATCGTGGATCAAGACCTTAACGTCGACAAAAGTTCATCGGCGGCGGAAACCCCAAATCGAGAGCTGCATTTTTATTGAACATGGCCAGCGTGTCGATTCCTACAACCGGGACGGTAGTCGCAGCGGTCACAAGATGACTCAGAAAGCTGTCGGGACTCCAACCTTGACTGATTTTCAGAAATTTAAGAAATTATTTGACCCCGCACGCCGCAAGACCTTTGTATTCGGCGCGGCCGCCTTGTGGCTCCGGCATTACGGCGAATTCGGCCTCTTCGTGCACGGGCACACTCACACGCCTGCCCTCGAGTGGGTCGATGTTTACCACAGTCGTGAAGACGTTAAGGAGGTGATGACCAGTGGCGGGCCGATAAAGGTGCTGGGGACGACGCCACTGGATATTTCAGGCTAGCTCGCTTCAATCACATTTAAGCGGCAGTATATTGGAAGGTGTTTCGGCCCCATCCAGTTCATTTGCATTGGAAGGAACATTGACATCACTATTAAGGTTCTACAGTTGCTTTTATCAGCTAACTCCAATGTGGCAATTAGGTCGGATGCCTCGGGCGGTGCGGCACAATGCGCAATTCCGGGATAGTTAAATAGTGAAACTTATCCTTCACGTGACGGTTGGACGCCTGATCGGAAAACTGGTCGCTATACCTGCTGGCAAAACTCTCCGCATCGGCCGCACCAACAAAGCCGATCACGTCTTTCCCGACGACAAGCTCATGTCCAGCCTCCACTTCGCTATCGAGTACGGTGAAAAGGGCTGCCGCCTCCTCGACCTCAACAGCAGCAACGGCACATTCCTGAATGGCGCCCGCGTAAAAGAAGCCACTCTCTCCAACGGCGACGAAATCCGCGCAGGCAACACCGTCTTCGTGATCCGCATTCTCCCTGACGAAGCGCTCCCCGCCGCGCCTCACAAGTCAGAATCCATCCCGGAACAGAAGCCAGGACCCCGTCCCGCTCTCAAGCCGGAACAAACTCCCACCTCTCCCGCCCCGGCGCCCCGCTTGTATGGTGGCCTACCCTCTTTTCCCGCCCGCGCTCCCCAATTTGAACTCCCGCCGGCAGCTCCGCAGCAGCAAACTCCCAAGCCCCCGCCTCTTGCTCCACGCCAACCTCGCCTCCAAGATTTGCTAGCCAAAGACTTCCAACCTCTTTACGCCCTGCTCGATGCCTCTCGCGAGCCAAGCGTCTTAAAAGTCATCCTCGAATCCAAGGAGGAATATCAATCGCTCTACGAAGGCGCACAGGGCGCGCAGCTCGCACACTTCGCGCCTTATCTGATTCGCGTCCCGCAAAAATCCGCGCTTCTCGACACGCTCGTTCATCAAGCCTGGTCCAAAAGCTGGGGCGTCTTTCTCACCTCCGACACGCCCCTCAAAGATCTCCGCACCCACTTCCGCCACTTCCTCACCGTCAAACTCCCCGACGGCACCCAAGTCTATTTCCGCTACTATGATCCCCGCGTCCTCCGCCTTTTCCTCCCCACCTGCCTCCCCGAAGAAACCACACAATTCTTCGGCCCTGTAAAACACTTCCTAATGGAAGCCGATGATCCCGCAACAGCGCTCCACTTCACCCGCGGCCCCAAAGGCGCCGCCCAAAAGGAGCTCCACCTTGCTCCCGCCTAGCCACCGGAGCCGTTACAGTTTCACAGAGATGTGATTTTGTGTTTCTGCGAAGGCAATAGTGGCAGCTCACGTCACTCGATAACAAGCCGGGGTGAATCGGCGCGTCCTCGAATGCGGTACACCTTATCCACCATCGGCTGCCCCTGGTAGTTTGCCCACGTAAAATAGGCCAAGTATCGCCCGTGCGCTGGCTTAGTCCAGGGAACAGAGCCTCTCCAGGATCCTTTGCTTGCTAGCACGACTAACTGTTCCTCCTTGGGATTATTGCTCATCCGTTCAAGAGGAATCGCGTTCCAGTTTAGCTCGGGTGGCGGCCCGCCCGGCTCATAGGGAGGGAATTCCGTAATCATCACCGCGGCCTGATGCTCGGGACCAACGGCGGCCAGCCAACGGGGATCCGTGAAGCAGACTGTTTCTATTCCAATGTTGGTGATTGTCACCTCAAATTCACCGGGATGTTGCTCGACACTCAATCGCACCGCGCGTTCTGGATGATCGAAGCTGGTTGCCAGCAAGGAACTGATTTTCGAACGAAGCTGCGTCACTTTTGCATTGGTCTGTTCGTCGCTATTGTTTATGCGTTGAAGGGAAGTGCGTCCCGAGCGTACAAACGTATAAACACGTTCCGTGTACCCAGGGTGCCCGCTCATCGCCGGGTGTAGCCCAAATAGATCCGATCCGATGACCAGCTCTTCAAATTCGCGGAGCTGCTGATCGTCAATCGCGAAGCGAAACAACCCGATCGGTTGACCCGGCGTATCCGCGTCGGAACGAAAAAGCTCTGCGGATACCAAACCGCGGCGTGGATCAACTTCCAGGCTCCAATCGAACTCTTTAATCCCTTCGCCAAGCGGCTGTCCGCCAGAACTGCGAACAGAGAAGACATATTCTTCCACCCCGGGGCGCGGCCACGCCGCTGTCTTGAACTTCGATGAAACAGGAGTCTTGATCATGCCATTCCTAACCGCTCCATTTGGCTTTTGGCTCCGGCTGCCGCCCGCGATGGAGAGCGTGACCGCAGCGTAACACAGCAATCCGCGCAACTTGGCCTTATTGCTTGACCGGTTTGAACGAATGGAAGATCGCATTGAAGAGCGCCTCGGCCTCGGCAAACGATTCACGCAGACCGGTCCCCGTCAGCGTTACTACTCGCAATGGTTCGGTCAGCAAGATGTAATGCTGCTTCTGCCGGACGCGCCGCGTGGCTTCTCCCCAATCGTACACGCTCCCATACGCCGTCAGCCCATCATGTTTTTCTGGACCGGAGCTGACCACCGAGACGTCCTGCAATAGGGACCGGATCCGTTCTAATTGCTGCGCCACGTAAGTGGCCAGTTCCACTGGCTGGGCCAGGCGCTCGGTCTTGACCGCTACTGACGGGCGAAAATTCGAGCGAGCACGAAAGGCGAACGCATACGTGGATTCATCGCTGAATTCGTCAGGCAGTTGAATCTCGAAATCACTTCCTTTGAATGCCGGCATCCGGGTTCTCCGTTCAGAGTAGACTTCCGATGCCGGCCCCGATAAGGGCGCCAGCCACCGCCCCTGCTACAGCTCCTGCAACCGCGCCCGCAGGGTTCCCGCCGCTTGCAATAAAACCGATGACGGCTCCTGCAACTGCACCCACGATGCCCCCGATAATTGCGCCGATGACCCCGCCGGTTAAAACTGAGCTGCTAGCCGCAGCGCTGCCAGAACCCCCACCGGACGTCCCGCCAGCGGGAGTGTCCGCGGCGGCTGGGGTTCCTGGTGGCGAGGCCAGGTTAGCCGCTTTCTCCACCGCTTCGTAGGTATAATTTTTCCCGAACTGGTCCGTTACCAGCAGCGCGAGTACTTCACATATTCCTTTGTAGTGGCGTTTCTTCGTGTTCGTCAGATTTACACCCATGAGGCAGTCGTCGTCGATGCCGTTGTTCAAGCCATCGCTGTCGCTGACTCCCAGTTGCGTGGTTCCAACTCCTCCGTACTCATCCGGCGCTCCAAGAAGATGCCCGAACTCGTGCGGCGCAAGGCCGTATCGGGTATCGCCGAGCGCCCACATGCCAGAGTCGGACCGCACGTCTTCGTAAACAATTATGATTACACCGTCGGCGTAGGCGCTCACTTCCTGGAAATCCACAACACATCGAGTTTTGTAACGGCAGCATTGCTTCTTGCTGGATTTGCACTCCTTGCGCTTGATGTCGAATTTATCCGTCCACACTGCTTGGATGTTCTTCTTCCAGGTGGCGAGCGTCTTGTCCGTCAGATTGCCGGCGCCCTTATATTTGTTGTCTGGCCATTCCGGCAAAGTTTGCGGCCAGCTAAGCGATGAGCCATCCCGGCAGACCCATTTGGATCCGGATTTATAAAATGGAATTCCGAAGTGGTTGCTGTTATCCGGCGTCCATGCTGCCGGAGTATTCTTCCACGCCGTGCCGTCCCAATACTTGAACTTGCCGGTCGCCGCGTCAAGATAGCCCCAGTGGTTTGTGCTTCCGAACAGTGTAAACCCCCCCGTTAGCGTGGCGTCTCCAAGTTGGAGTCGTTCCTTGCCCCAGCCGCGTACATATTTCAAGACGCCATAATAGGTCAGCAGATAGTTGACCGATTCCAGCTCAAACCGGCAGGAAACGCCCACTTGTTTGGCGGTTGTAGCCCCCGGGTCTGTGCGGTTGTATTGGCAGCTATGGGTTTTTGAGGCGCGCTTTACATTTGGGATGAATCGCACATCCATGGGCTTCGGTGTTTTGATGCCCGAGGTTTCGCCATCGAGCGATCGCCTCGGCTTCCACGACGGCCCACCGGTTGGAAGGACGTCGACGACGTTCCACGGATTATTGAACGCATTGCCGGCTACCTGGCCCTGCAGTGTGGTAATAGCAGACTTGTCCGCGTGATCAGTAACCGCTATCGGAAGCGATTCGCCGTCTGAATAATTGACCGTCGTGCCGGAAATGGGCCCGCCCTCCGAGCACCACGTTTCCGCCTTGTCCCATTTAAGCGTGACGACTTTTTTTACTTTTGGACATTCAGCCGTGGTTGTGCCTGGAGCTGTCGAGCTGCTGCAGCTGTTTTTGGCGTCGGCATCTGCGTCAGCGGACACTGCAAATCCTCCTGGCTTCGATTTCGTAGTGTGCGGCGTCGCGCAGTCGATCCATTTTGTCCTGCACCGGCAAGGTCTGGCTAAGCAGGGCGGCGGCCCATGGATACTCGGGCGATTCGTCGAACTGTTTTCCCAGCGCCTGCATCACGTGCAAGTAGCGCGCTACATCCAACTCCGATTCGAATCCGTGGCGTCCTGCGCGTTCCATTCCATGCCAGACGAATTCTTCCAGGCCATCCGCGCCCAGTTTCTCGCTCCATTCCGGAAAGACCTTTCGGTGGTGGTTCACCATGCCAGCCGCGAATTTCTTCATCCTCGCGGAGGAAAGAGCTCTCACCTGTTCTTTTCGTATGGCCAGCATCAGACTCGGCGTCCTGTCTCGATTTTCGGGCATAGTTTAGCTCAACTTTTGACAACCAGCGCGTCGTTTTGTTTCCTATGCAGCCTGCTCTTCGCGCCGGATACTACGTGGGCAATTCGCATTTCATCGCCCGAGCTAGGTCCCTCGCGCCGTTCCCGCAACGCAAAAAGTTGGGAAGCGGGCAAATCTTCCTCAGGTTAGACTCGTGGGGCGGCCCATACGACTTCACAGGGTAGTGTTGTTAGACTATAGAATCTGCTCCTGCCTGTAACGGGATAAGGGAGAAGACACGTTGGGCCTAATACTGGACATTAAAGCGGGGCCGATGGCGGGGAAGGTCATCGGCTTAAAGACGGGCGAGAGTGTCACCATTGGACGGGCGGCGGGGAGGGCGCAGTTTGCTTTGGCGCACGACACCTTTATGTCCGGCGTGCACTTTGCCGTGGAGTGCAAGCCGGACGGCTGCCGCGTTCAGGATCGCAAGAGCAGTAACGGCACGTTTTTGAATGGCGCGCGCATTCAGGATGCGATGCTCGCCAACGGCGACGAAATCAAGGGCGGGCAAACAATTTTCGCGGTTAAAATTGTCGCCGACGCGAAACTCGCGTCCTTGCTGCCGCCCGGAGAAGCCGCGCCGCCGCCCGCTTCACAGCAGCGGCCTCGCGCTGCAGTCTCGGAACGTCGCTCTGCAGACCCGGCGCTTCGCGCGGAGGAACCGCGGCCTCTGCTACCATCTGCCGCCGCGCGGCCCGCAGAGGAGCTGAGAGCGGCGTTAGACAAGAATATTGGCCAGCCTTCTCCGGGCAGGGATGTTAGTGAGCCCGCGTCAGGCAAGCTGGCTCGCGAGCCTGCACCGCCCGAGGCTGCTTACGAGCCGCCGCTGTCCGCGAGTCCCTCCGCGGCTGATGCTGCGCCGCCCGTGATGCGGATCGGCGACCTCGATCCGCAAGCTGCGCAGTCACGTCCCGCTGCTTTAGAGCCGCCCGTGCGGCCTCCTGTCAGCTTACGTCCTGGAGTCGAGGACGCCGGGAACAACGTGCAGCCGCCCGTGGAAGAGCCGCCGAGTTTGCGTGCGATTCCAGGTTCGCCGAGCGTTTCTGCAAAACCGCCGCGCGCCGCTGAAGATCAAGATGGTAGCGCGGCCAAGCCGTTGCGCCGGAGTGAGCCGCCGCCCGGCGTTGCGCCGCATATCGCGGAGAAGTACGGGGACCGTCCTGCTTCGCGCAGCGCGATGAGTCCACGAGGCGCTGCGTTCTCGGTGATGGGCTGGTCGTTTCCTGCCGCGCCTGCCGAATGGCAGGTGCAAGAAGGATTTGGACTTCAGCAATCGGGCCACGAAGATTTTCCAAGCAGCGTGGCGGCTACCGAAGAGCTGCTGGGCGGAATCACGCTGCAGCAGTTTGTGGAATCGCAAATCAGCACGCTGCGCGGTTATCTCCGCGATCCCAAGATCGAGCCGACGATGCCGCCGCACGTGGGCGGCGCCGATGAAAGCCTGGCCGTCGACGTTCGCCATTCGACCAAGGACGGCCGAGAACTGGTGTACCGCCGGATTTATGCGCGAAGCGGCGCGTCGGTAGGCGTGTTGACGGTGACAACGCTGGCGTCGGAGTTTCCCCAAGTCTTGCAAACCTTGCAACCGCTCCTCGAGGGTGCTGCATTCCACGCGACAGTCAATCATTGACGGGCATTCTGTGAGTAGCGAATAGTGAACGGTGAGTAGTGATCGGCGAGCGGGGAGTGCCCAAGTTGTCCGAAGTGGATTGAAGGGTAGAGGCTCCCCTCCCCCACCCCCGGTTTTTCTGTAAGTGCGGATTCTAAAGGACTTTAAGCACCGCATTTTGTAAGTGAGGATTCCAAAGGGGTTGCGGGTGGGTTTTGCGGAAGTGCGGATTACAAAAGGGTTAGTGGCGAATTGCGAGTGGTGAGCGGGGAGCGAAGAGAGAAGAGCAGATCCCTTTCGACAACGTAGGAACCGTTCCGAGAGGGCCGGAACCTTTGGCCGTTCGCTTTGCTCCGGATGACAAAAGAATTGGAGTGGACCCCGCGCAGAGAGGCAGAGTGCGCGGAGAAGAGAGGAATCAGACGAAGGGGAGGGTGATGGAGCGGTCGGCGCCCTTCGACATTGCTCAAGGTAAGGGGGAAACCCTTCGAGGCTCCGGGCAAGCATAGGATATGGTAGCAGGGAAGTGGATTACTGTCAAGATACAGTACCTGGGTACTTATCATTCGAATGAGACGCGAGGAAGTCGAGGAGTTAGAAGGAGTTGGCGGGAATCTTACAGTTTGGTGAGACGGCGGAAATGAGTGGAAAAGTCAAAACAAGCACCCTTGACACCGAAGGGTGCGGCCCCCCAAGGCCAAAAACAACTGCTAAGGCTTTGCGACCCGGCCGTCCCGCCTATCACTTTGCCACCCGCCAATTCTAAGGCTTTGTTATTGTCCGCCGGAGTTGCTCTGTTTGTGCCAGATTGCTCGCGTTCAGTGTCCCTTCCAACGCTGTAGAAGGCTCGCCGTAAGAGATATGGTGGCGAAATCTGACGACAAGTGGGACGTTGGGGCAGGCGTCGCTCCTTGTCGCTTGCGAAGACTGTCAGCTTTGTTACCGTAGGCGTACTCGGATGCTTCCCTCAGAAGGAGATTGAGAATGATTTCGCTTACCTCCCAGGATGCGATTCCACTACGTGGTTTGCCTTCCGCCTACTCTGCTGCGAAAGCAACCATAAGACGCGCGAAATCTGGCATTAGGTGCAGGAATGTTCTTAGAATCATGCTTGGCCTGCTCGCAGTTCCCGCCTTCCTTGGCCCGGACGCAATGGCTCAGAGCTATGTCTTTAATAATGCATCCTTCTCGACAGGTTTTCGACCATCGTGGGTGATGACGGGTGATTTCAACAAGGATGGCATCGCTGACATTGCCACGGTCAACCAGTGCGGCAGCGACCCAACCTGCCTTACGGCCGGATCCGTTTCCATCCTGCTTGGGAATCCCGACGCCACATTCCAAACCGCGGTTGACTATGCAACGGGAAGCGGAAGCTTGCCCCGGTTCGGGATGGTGGGTGATTTTAACGGTGACGGGATTACTGACATCGCCGTAGCGAATTTAGGCGCCAACACAATTTCAATTCTCCTTGGCAAGGGCGACGGAACCTTCCAACCGCATGTGGACTATGCAGTCGGCAGCAGCCCGCTTTCCATTGCGGCCGGCGATTTTAATGGGAACGGCAAGATTGATCTCGCGGTTGCCAACTCGGGCTCCAATTCCATTTCTATTTTGTTGGGCAATGGCGATGGGACGTTTCAGACGCATGTTGATTTCGCCACCAACTTTGCACCGCAGTCCGTGGCGACGGAGGACTTCAATGGTGACGGCCATCTGGATTTGGTTGTTGCCGACTTCAACATATCAGTTTTGCTGGGGAAGGGTGACGGAACGTTTAGTGCTCCCATGGAGTTCCCGGGGAACGGCGCGTCTTTTGTGGCGGTCGGCGACTTCAATGGAGACGGGAAAAAGGACGTGGCTGCGATTGGAAGCTTCGCTGACACCGTTGCAATTCATCTGGGCATTGGAGACGGAACCTTTCAAACGTCGGTTTCCTATGAAGTGGGGGGTGGGCCGGAGTCTCTTATCGCGATCGATCTGAATGGCGACGGTCACTTGGACCTCGCAGTAGCCGCGGGTGTTGGCGGTGGAGGCCCCAATGTGGCTGGAACGGTGTCGATTCTGCTCAACAAAGGTGACGGAACCTTTCAGCCACATAGAGACTTCGGCGGGATGACGGCAGTTTCGGTTGCGGCGGCGGATTTCAATGACGATGGGCACCTGGATGTAGCCATCCCAAATCGAGACTTCAACGTGGTGAATATATTGTTGGGCGACGGCAAAGGCGCGTTCGGCTCAATGCTGGACGTCGGAACACAAGTGGTCCCGCCAACTCAGGTGGTAGCCGGAGACTTCAACGGTGATGGGAAACTGGACTTGGGCTTCGCGATGCAGGCATCGGGAATTGTCGGAGTCGCGCTTGGAAACGCTGACGGCACCTTTCAAGCATCCATCTTTGACAACGCCCCGGGTGGCGGCCTATCGATTGCAACAGGCGATTTTAACGGCGACGGCAAACTGGACGTGGCCGCATTCGTCGGTTCAGAGCTGAACAACATGCAGATCCTCCTGGGAAATGGAGACGGAACTTTCAAGCCGCGGCTGTCCTTTCCGGTTTCTAACAATCCGGGCCAGGTGCTGGCGGCCGATCTGAACGGGGATGGCAAGCTCGACCTGGTCGTCGTGGGTTTCGGTTGTAATGTTCTGCTGGGAAACGGCGACGGAACTTTCAGCCCGGGTGCTTCGTTTGCCTCTCATCAGAGTGCAGGGGCTTTGCTTGGTGATCTCAATGGAGACGGGAAGTTGGACCTGGCCGTGGTTAGCGCCAGCCCTAGCGCAATTACGATCTTTCTTGGGAACGGAGGCGGGACTTTCCAGGCCGGCGTGGACTACGCAACGGGTGGGGCCTCCGTGGGAATTTTGGCCGCGGACTTCAACGGCGATGGCAAGCTTGATCTTGCGGTAGTCAACACGGCCACAAACACGGTTTCTGTATTGGTCGGGAACGGAGACGGAACTTTCCAGCCACATATGGATTTTCCCGTGATTCAAAGCCCCAGGTCGCTGACGGCGGCCGACTTCGATGGAGATGGGAAGACTGACCTGGCCGTCGTGGGAAACGGCTTTTCCTACTTGCTCGGCAAAGGCGACGGCACGTTCCAGCCGCACGTGGATTACCTGACTTCGATCAGTGTCACCTCGGCAATAACGGCAGACTTCAACAAGGATGGACGCACTGACTTGGCGGTTGCAAACTCTTTTGCATCCAGCCTCTCGGTGGTCTCAAACCGCCCGGCCCTCGTCCTACGTCCCGCGCAACTCAGTTTTCCAAGCCAGCTAGTAGGAACGACGGGACAGCCAAAGACGATCACTCTTTACAATCCGGGAATCGAGCCGTTGAGCATTCAGAGCGTGGCTACAAGCAGTGATTTCTCGGAGACGGACAACTGCGTAGGCTCCGTGGGCCCCGGAAAGAATTGTGCCCTGAATGTGACCTTTAAGCCGACAGCGAGCGGAAGCCGGAATGGGACACTGACGATCAGCGATAACGCCCAGGGCAGCCCGCAGGCTATTCCGCTTAGTGGTATGGGGACAGACTTTTCGCTCGTCGCGGCGACTGGCGCCAACTGCCCCCCCGGCGGAAATTGCACGACATCCGCTACTGTGACGGACGGGCAGACTGCGTTCTACAATTTGCAGGTTTCCTCGTTGAACGGCTTCACCGGAACAGTAGCGCTCAGTTGCGCGGGTGCGCCCGCGTTAGCCGTCTGCGCCGTGGCACCGACGTCGGTCGTACTGAACGGATCTTTGTCCGCTGCTTTCACCGTCACGTTAACGACGATTGCTCCCTCGATGATGACGCCGCTCGCGGTGCCCAGAGAGTGGCCTCCGATAAAGCCGCAATATATTGAGCTCGCTTTGCTGCTTGCATTGCTCATGTTTGTATTGCAGGGGCTCCTACGAACAAAAGCATTTGGCCGCAAGCTCGGCCTTACCTATGCCCTGGCCTTTATTTCGATCTTTTTGGTCACCGCGTGGGGCTGTAGCGGTGGCGGCGGCCTGCACAATCCCGGCACGCCAAAGGGAACGTCAACGCTAACAATAACGGGAACTTCCGAAGGCGTCAGCCGGACGCTCGATCTAAAGCTAACGGTGAACTAAGCGGAGGATGTCCTACGGAGGAGGCGCCTCGCCATGAGCTTTTTCTTCTCGATGCCGCGGGTCGTGCTGTTGATCTTTGCTGTCGAGAACGCCTGCGGAATTTCAGCGATGGAGATTATAGCTCCATGACTTTTACTCTGTGGTGAAAACGCCGTCTTTCAAAGCAAGTCCTGATTAACGCATTAGGAAAGGGCGCTCCTTTGGAGTAGGTTTTGATCGTTCGCATCATCACCTACAAGGAGCACCCTCATGAATGACGCTAAGTATATTGGGCTGGATGTTCATCAGGCAACGATCTCTGCGACGGTATTGGATTCCACCGGGAAGTTGTTGATGGAGTCCATTCTGGAGACGAAGGCGGAAACCATTCTGCAGTTTGTCCGTGGTCTGCGTGGCAGTTTGCATGTGATCTTCGAGGAAGGCACCTGCGCGGTTTGGTTGCAGGATTTGCTCAAAGCCCATGTCGCAAAAGTATTGGTCTGCGATCCACGGAAAAATGCGCTGCTCAAGGTCGGAAACAAGCACGATCGCATCGATTCGCGGAAGCTGGCCGAACTGTTGCGCTCGGATCTTCTGCGCTCCGTCTTTCACGAAAACACGGGCCTGCGAACGCTGAAGGAGCTAGCGCGCGGTTTCCAACACAAGGGCTGGACGGCAGGGCGAATTTCCCCACTCCCTCCGGTCGTGGGCGAAGTATTTCTCTTGACATCCCCTTTTATAGAAAGCGCTTACCGGGGAAGTGGAATTGGCCCAAATCTCAATGTCCGGAAACGCGTGCCAGGAGTTGGCGGGGCAGGTGGCCCTGGTTTGCCCCTATTCTGAATTGACGAGCAACTGATTAATTAAATTGGTAACTCGTGAGAATATGCTTGCACACTGTTCTACCAGGTATATCATTCGCTGCCACGGCCCCCATTTTCTGAATTCATGAAGAGGTCAAGGAGACTCGCCATGACACAAACCAGGTTCCTGAAAACCGCGGGAATCATCACGGCATTCGCTGCCGTGATTCTCGCTGGAATGACGAACAGCTCGAAACGGGTGAGAGCGCGTGACGATGAAAGAAATGACGAGAGAGAGGAATCCAGGATTCGACGGGGTTTCGAAATCGCCCCTGTTCCCTTGAACCTGGAGAGGAAAAACCGGGCGTTGGTGGGATTGGGCAGCTATATCGTTAACGCGGTTGGCGACTGCAACGGCTGTCACTCGGCAGGCCCGCCCACAGAATTTGCCGGGGACGGCAACCCCTATCAGCTTTCTCCTCCGTTTAGCGGAAAAAAAGAGATAAATACGGCCACCTATTTGGGCGGAGGGCGGGATTTTGGCCCGTTTGGCGCACCTCCTCAAATTCCGCACCTTTACTCCCGCAATTTGACACCAGACAAAACGGGGCTTCCTGCAGGAGGGCACACGTACGAGGAGTTCGTCGAGATCATGAGGCATGGCACCGATTTCGATGGTGTACATCCAAATTGCACAGCTCCGGGCACTCCTGCCAATTGTCTCGCGCCACCCTTCAACGGCGATGTGCTCCAGGTCATGCGATGGCCGTTTTTTAGGGACATGACCGACCATGAACTCCGGGCAATCTACGAGTACTTGAGTGCCATCCCCTGCAATCCGGGCAAGGTCATTGCTGGTGCGCCTTATCTGCAGAACGTCTGCGAATAATGGAGCGCATTGGCGGCGATCAGTTCGGCCGAGAATAACAGCGGCGCGCTGCGTGCTTACCGGAGTGTGAGCAACGACAGTGCGACGAGCTGAAAAGACAGCAGTGCGGGGCGCTAATAGTCTGCTCAAAGGTAACTGGCCGCGCCTCAAGGCTCGGGCGGCATGTCACTTTTCGGATGGATCTCGCTTAGAAGAGTGAGAGAATATGGGGTTCCGCAACCCCTGGTCTTTCGTATTTCAAGGGTGTGGGTGGTGTGTCTTCTGCGGAGAAGTTTGCCCCTCTAGCTACTTCAAAATTTGTGGTACGTATCGGGCCGCGTGAATCACTCGAATGACGTGAAGCAGCTTCTTATGTGGATCGTAGACAATCCAATAATTCCGGTAGGGTTGCAGCACCCCGCTAAGCACTAGCGACGAACCTCTTTGCCAGGTACTACCTTAAAAGCGAAGGTTGCGACAGCCGGCTCACCACCGCCGTCTCCGTGAGCGCATTCCGAAATAATAGACTACCGTGGCTGTTGTTCTGAGATTGCCTTGGCCCCGAACGGCAAGCGATGGATCGTAGAACGCAGTTCTCAAATAGTCCGCGCCCGTGCGAATGGCCATGGAGTCTGTGGCCCAGTACTCGACTCCGCCGCCAACTGCCCAGGCGTAGCTGGTGGTCCATCCGCCGAGCAGGATTGTCCCGCCATTGGTAAGAACCGGGCCACTGACTTTGGCGCCGCCCACCAGCAGATGAACGTAGGTATCAAAGCTACGGTGCACCGTGTGATGGAAAACGGGACCCGCGAGGTAAGTAAGGACGGAACTGTGCCGCCCCGTACCCAGAACATTGGAGGCTCGCGCATAACCCACATCGGCCGTAATGCCCAGTCGAGAAAAACCGATGGTGAAGCTGGCATCAGGGCCTCGTAGGCCCAATCGATTAGACTGGTTCCCGGGCTGAATTAGGTAGGAGTAGCCCAGCCCCAGTTCAATGGTCTTGCCTCTGGCCGTGGCGATCGGAGCTTCGCTCCTAAGAGGTTTCACGGGCTTTATGGGGACGGGTGCAGCTTCGGCATTTCCGGCCGCGGCAGCTTCGCCACTTGCGCCCGCGATTGACGATTGCGCCGAAGCAGGCACAGTGCACAGCAGGGAATAAAATAATGCGGAGAAGAGAGTCCTCATGCGGAAAAGCACCACCGTTCTGTTCCGTGGGGCGGAGGCACGGGGTTTGTCATGGGCCTAAGCCGGCAACTTTGTGAGGCGACAAAAACGCAGGCACGGAATCGCGCCCTTGCACAATCGCGGGTCACCGAAATAGAAATCCCACTAGGCGCCGGAAGACCATCCAGTGGCGCATCCTAGAGACTCTGGAGGACGCGCGCTGTTCACTTTTGCACAATCAGCAGAGATGTCTTGTCCGGAGGAAGGGGCGGGCGGCGGAGAGAGCGCGCTTCCTTGATGACTTCGTCGGCATCCTCACCGCAAGCCGACGAGGATTCCGAGAGAATGGCTGGGATCCGATGAATCTCACGTTGGGTTAGTACGACAATGTCGTATCTAGCGGAGATGCTGCGGAGCAGGTGTCAAATCACGCGGCTGGTCCGAAAAGAGGCTGGGGAAGGAGTGGGTATCGCGGTTGCACTGGCCGACGGGGCTTGCCCAAGGGTGAAGCGAGAAAAAGTCAAAACCCATACCCTCCACCAGTAACGCGAGGGACGCGGGACTGCGCCAAGCATCAGCGACGAACCTTTTCGCAACCCAGCGAGTGCCGAGTGCGCAGAAGGTGAAAGTGGACGCTGACTAAGACGTCCACTCCACGGAGTTCTACGGAGTTTTTTACTGCGAGCAGCTCTCGCTGACCATTTTCAGATCCGAAACGTCCAGCCGGGTCGTCGCCGATGCGGCAGAGCCGTCTGTCGACGCGGTGGTGACAGGAGTACCGGTTAGGGATACCGTGTGGCCAACATGCTTTGCAATGTCCACAGTTTTACTGCTGACATCCCAGCCTTTACCGTCATTCGCAGTGAGAAGGAACACGTCCGTGGTTGTGCCGTTGTGGAGGCAACCAGCAACCGTGACCGTGGCACTGGACCGCTCCTTTGCCTGGTGAGAAGTTCCCGTCGCAGCCAGAGCAGTGAAGCCGAGTGCAAACGCCAATACAAGAAGACCAGTCGTGAATTTAGTTTTCATATTTATCTCCATCGATTCAAAGTTATTCGCCAGAATTCTCATGTTGGACTCGGGAGCCGTTGAGTTTGCCCAAGAGCGTCCAGTTTGAAATCCCGTTTGAGCAAGGGTAGGAGAAATTTTGTGTCGTGTCTGTTCAAATAGGAGCACTTTGGGGGTTTAGTGTTCCAATTTGCCACAGAATTCGTGGTTGTGCGGGCGCGAAGCATTGACGGAAGCTCCGTGGATTGAAATGGATAGATTAGCCGCGACCGCTGGTTACACTTCTTCACCTCGGCGACGTTGCGATCTCGCTTCCCATAAATCGTCTTTCTCGAATCCAGCACGCGGACTGAAGTTCCTTCTGGCGGGTAGGACTTAGAAAATGGGCGCCGGCGAAGATCGGTCTCACGCCTTTACTACGTGCAACGCAGAGGGATGGGCCGCCGAAGAGTCAAGGCGCGGCCACCGGCCAGAGAGATTTCTCGGCTCACAAAAATCGTGAGCGATGGGGCAGGGGTTCTCCGTTCGCAGGCCGACGGATGAAGAGAGAATTCTCACGCTCGTTCGAAATGAGGGGCAGGGGGCAGGCCCGGGCGCTAGGGGTGGGGGTTGGCGGTCCATTGGAAACAGAGATTATGGTGAAGCCGCCTCAGCGGGCGACGAAGTAGTAGGTGTAGGAGCCGGCCGGCTTGTCTTGAAAGTTCAAGCGGAGCAAATTGACTTTATCCTGGCCGCGCTGGGCAAAGACTTCGATAGTGACAGTGCCATCCGGTTTCTGGGGCACATCGACTTTTAGTTCATTCTTGCCTTGGAGAACAGTGTCGAGAGGAACGTTGGTGCTGGAATCCCATTGGCCAACCCAGCCGCCATTGAGGGTAACGGTGACGCCAACCTTGGCATAGTCGGTCAAGTACAGGGTGTGTTTCTCCGTGGCGAGAGGACCGCCGGCTTTGGCGACGGAGACATCTGCGGAGGATGCAGGCTGCGACGGGGCGGGAGTGGAAGCGGGCTGAGCCGGTTGACTCGCGGGAGGAGCCTGGCTAGCCGCCGGAGCAGAAGGAGTCGGAGATGATGCCTGCGGCGGGACGGCAGGTTGCTGCGAACAGGAAGAAGTAAAAAGCGCAAGCGGCAGAGACAGTATGGCGCCGATGAAGGCAATTCTAACCCGTTTCATAAAAGCCTCCTGAAGCTTAAGGTCCCGGGTTCTAAACGGGAAACTCGTTCTTGGGGGTTGAATATAGCCCTGCAGAGGATAGTAGGCAAGTGTCGTACGAACTGGGGATTGGGAAAGTAGCGGGGATAGGGGATTAATGCGCGCGGTGTGGCAAGGCCGGCACAGGAGAAGTCGTGCTGCGTTGACTAGATATTGGGCGCAACCTAAGATGTGCGCCAGATGTCGGATTCCAGTTCATTGATTGGGCAAACGATTTCGCACTACCGGATCGTCGAGAAGCTCGGCGGCGGTGGGATGGGCGTGGTGTACAAAGCGCAGGACACGCGGCTGGAGCGCTTTGTGGCACTGAAGTTTTTGCCGGACGAAGTTGCCAGGGACGCACAAGCGTTGAGCCGCTTTCGGCGGGAAGCGAAGGCGGCTTCCGCATTGAGTCACCAGAACATCTGCACCATTTACGATGTGGGGGAAGAGGAAGGGAAGGCGTTCATCGCGATGGAGTTCCTCGACGGCGCGACGCTCAGGAGCAGCATCAAAGGCCGGGCGATGGAGCTGGAAACACTTCTATCGTTGAGCATCGAGATCGCGGAAGGGCTGGACGCGGCGCATGCGAAAGGAATTGTTCACCGGGACATCAAGCCCGCGAATATTTTTGTGACAAAGAGCGGGCAAGCCAAGATTCTTGATTTTGGATTGGCGAAGCTGGATAGCGTGGCAGAAGGCGTCACTTCGATGCCCACGGCGACGGCGGAAGAAGTGTTGACCAGCCCGGGCACGGCGGTGGGGACGGTGGCGTACATGTCGCCGGAACAAGTGCGCGGGAAAGAACTGGATGCGCGAACGGATTTATTTTCGTTCGGGGTGGTGATGTATGAGATGGCGACGGGAGCGCTGCCGTTTCGCGGAGATACTTCCGGAGTTATTTTCGACGCGATACTGAATCGTGAGCCGACGGCGCCCGGCCGGCTGAATCCGGAGTTGGATGCGAAGCTGGAAGAGATTATCAAGAGGGCGCTGGAAAAAGACCGGAACTTGCGTTACCAGCATGCGTCCGACGTGCGGGCGGAGTTGCAGAGGCTGAAGCGCGACACAAGTTCGGGGCGGGTGAAACTTTCGGGCACGGGCCTGGAAGTGGAGGAGAGAGGAAAGTCCGCAACGCGAGTGGATCTGAGTGAAGCTCCGCATGGTTCGAGGCGAAATTGGTATTACGCGGGAGGCGCTCTGGTTGCGTTATTCGTTTTGGCCGGGACGTATCTCGTTTTTCGAAATTCGCGGGGTAGCGGCGGCGCGAGGAAGGACTGGCAGCAGCTGACATTCTTTACCGATTCGGCGGTGTACCCGGCGCTCTCTCCGGATGGGCGAATGCTGGCGTTTATCCGTGGCGAAGACCCTTTCATCGGACCAGGTCAGGTTTATGTCAAATTCCTGCCTGACGGGGAGCCGGTGCAATTGACGCACGATGCCACACTCAAATTAAGCCCGACGTTTTCGCCGGATGGATCGCTCATCGCGTACGGAACCATTGAGGATTGGGCGACGTGGGAAGTGCCTGTTCTGGGGGGCGACCCGCGCACCCTGCTGCCAAACGCATCGTCATTAACATGGATAGAAGGCGGGAAGCGGTTGCTTTTTTCCGAGATTAAATCAGGATTGCACATGGGGATTGTCACGACCGACCAAGGCCGAGGAAATAGCCGCGACATCTATGTGCCTGCGGGTGAGCGTAGCATGGCGCATCACTCGTATCTTTCGCCGGACGGGCGGTGGGTGCTGGTGGTTGAGATGGACAGCCGCGGCAGCATGCAGCCATGCCGAGTTGTGCCATTTCAGGGAAGCGGTGAAATGCGTGTGGTTGGCCCTCCGAATGGAGCGTGTATTGCCGGAGGATGGTCCTCCGACGGAAAATGGGTATATCTCTCCGTGGGGACGGACAAGTTTCATATTTGGAGGGAACGTTTTCCGAACGGCGAGCCAGAACAATTGACGTTCGGTCCGACGTCGCAGGCCGGGATTGAGATGGACCCGGACGGAAGATCATTTATCACGTCCGTCGGGACGCAAGACCGAATGGTGTGGCTCCACGACAAGGGTGGCGATCGCCAGCTCGCAACGGAAGGGAATGCAGTAGAACCTTGGTTCTCATCAGATGGAAAGAGCCTTTATTTTCTGATGGACAATGGGCAAACGAACGGCTTCGAGCTATGGGTCGAAGAAGTAAGCAGCGGAAAGATTGACAGAGTGTTGCCGGGATATTCCATGGATGAGTACACAATTTCCCCGGACGGCAAGCTGGTGGCATTCACAAGGAGCGATCAAAGCGGCCATCCAAATCTTTGGGTTGCGCAAATGGGCCGGCGCACTTCACCCGTGCATATCGCATCAAAAGCGAGCGAGGATTCTCCGCATTTCCTGCCGGATGGGGACCTTGCGTTTCGCGCGGTGGAAAGCGGATTGAATTTTCTTTACCGTATGAAAACAGATGGAGGCGGGCGGCGAAAGATCACTCCAGAGCGAATTTTGGACCTTCACTCGGTATCCCCGGATGGTCAATGGCTGATAGCGAGCACACCTGTTTCCAATGCAGAGCAAACTGCAGCGGGCAAGGCTATCAAGATAGATGGCAGCAAATCAGTCATGTTGTATCCTGGATTCTGCCGATTCAGTTGGGATGTTGCAGACAAATTCATCTTCACTTCTATCCCGTCCCTCTCCGAGAACACCTACGCGCTTCCGATCCAGAAAGAGACTGGCTTGCCGAAGGTGCCCGTGGAGGGATTCGCGCGACTCGAAGATCTTGCGAACGCGAAAGGCGCGGTGGTCCTACCGCAGTTCCCTGATTCTGCTCTAAGCATTGCGATTTACACGTATTCCCGCCAGAATACCCGCCGCAATCTTTATCGAATTCAATTGCCCTAGACTTCCTATTCCAAGCTCTCTTGAAGCAAACGAGCGGCGATGCGCAAAGGATCCAGTGGGGTTCGCTGCATGCGCTTTGACGAAGAAACTGCCAGGTCAGCGGACAAAGGGATAGATTTCGTCAGCAATCCAGTAATTTGCGAAGAGGATTGCGAAGAGCGTTCCGAGTACCCAAAGCGTCCACCGACGGCGTTTCCATAACGAACTGAAAGCGGAGAGCTGCATGGGAAGGTCGATGAAATAGGCGGCGCAGTAGAGAGCATTGGCGATCAATGCGAGAACGAAAAGTTGAAACAGGGCGAGGAGAGTGAAGGCCGGACGAAAATAAGGCCAAGTGAGAGTGATCCAAAGTAGGACGACAGCGGCGAGGGCGAGATTGTAGAAAAGACGGCGCCATTCCCAAAAACGGATGGAATCGGCGAGCAGGCTTCGGAATGGGGGAAAGGAAGAATCACCGAGTTGCGGCGTTCGAGTTGGGGCTGAGACATCCATAACGAGGACCTCCCCGAATTCTAAAGGGGACTCACGGAGTTAAGGATACAGGCCTGGTTGTCAATGTCAAGTACTTTTCATCACAAAGCTAACCGCGTGCAAATGAATCCAAAGGAAAACGAGCCGATCGCATGAGGGCCACGGAAGCATGCAAATGCCTGCCACTGTCGAAAGGCGGTGACACCGGTCACAAATGGACATGATTTGACTCACAGCATTGGGCTGGCTAAAGGAGCAAAAAGAGAACAGAGCGAAGAGCGGGGGGCTCGCCGCTGGCAGTCTTGAGGTGAACGTCATGCTAAAGACAGACAAGAGTTTGGAAAGCAAATTGGCTCCGGAAAGCAAACTCGTAAAATTGGAGAAAATCCTGGTGGCAACGGACTTTTCCGGGGCTTCGGAGCGCGCGTTGGAATACGCCTTGTCGCTTGCGCGGCGTTATGAGTCGCAGATTTGTTTGGTGCACGTTATCACCAGCGACGCAGACGTACTGCTGGCACCCGAATTGATGGCGACAAGGCACGAAAAAGCAGTCCGCGATGCGCAAGAACGAATGGGGCAAGTCCTCATTTCCGGGCGTCTCCGGGGAGTGCCGCATGAGATGTTGATTGAACACGGTGCATTGTGGCCGACGATGCAGGCACTGATCGAAAAGGAGCAAATCAATCTCGTAGTTGCGGGCACGAGCGGCATAGGCAGTTTGCAGAAAGTGCTCATCGGTTCTGGTGCCGAGGAGATCTTTCGGCAAGCGAAATGCCCGGTGTTAACGGTAGGTCCGGCCATAGAACGAGAAACGCCGCGCGAAGTGGAGTTCAAGAATATTCTGTTCGCAACGGATTTCGGAGTGGGAGCGGAGCGTCAGTCCGTCTATGCGTTCTCGCTTGCGCAAGAACACCAAGCAAATCTAACGCTGTTGCACGTGATCAAGCATGCGGAGGACTACTCTGAACAGGGATTGGCGCTAAAGAAGAATGCAATCATTCACGAACTGGGAGAGCTCGCACCCGCAGGAGGCGAGTTGTGGTGCAATCCGGTGTTTCGAATGAGGCTCGGCGAGCCTGTGGAAGCGATACTGGAAATGGCTCGAGAGATGAAGGCAGATCTGATTGTGATCGGCGCTAAGCGAGGGAAGGGGCTGGCCCTCGGGCATGCACCGCGCACAGTAGCCTACAGGGTAGTCTGCGGTGCACCCTGCCCCGTTCTGACAGTGAGGTCCTGATATGCGATACAAGTTTTTAGTCGGACTGCTTTTTCTGCTGGCGTGCGTTGCAGCTGCACAAGACCGGCCGGCGGCCAAGAAAGCGAGTACAGATCCACTGGATGCGACATCGGGAAGACAGACCTATCAACAGTATTGCGCTTCCTGTCATGGAGAAAATGCGAAGGGCGGTGGGCCGGCGGCAGAGGCATTGAAAACACCACCTCCGGATCTCACTAAGCTCGCGAAGGGCAATGGCGGGAAATTCCCATACGAATATGTGAGCGGAGTGGTGCGGTTCGGAAAGCCGATCTCCGCTCATGGTTCATCGGACATGCCCATTTGGGGACCGATCTTCAGCATGGTTGATTACCACGAAATGGCAATACGGAAGCGCATCAAGAACCTGTGCGACTATCTCGCGTCGCTGCAAGAAAAATAGTGTGTTGCCTTCGAACCGGATTGTTCTTTCTTGCGCGTAATACACTCAGGAATCCGACCGGGAACTTCCTACCAAGGTGCAAGAAGCTGCCGCACTCGAGCTGCAGGCTTTTCACCAATTCGAGTGCGCATCCCATCATCAAAAGAATTCCAGATAGAAGTTGGATAACTCCGCTTCTGAGAGACATGCGGGTCTGGGAAGCATCCGAGCACCAAGGCCATCGCAAGTCAATCAGCAAACATCACGTCTAGAATTCGGTCCTTCAGAGGGAAAGCAACCAGGATAGACAGAAGTTTTATTCGCTCCGAGTGCGCCCAGCGGCGGATCCGCCGGCTTTTCCAGAAAAATCTATAACATGCCTTGACCTTCTACACGTTGTGAGTTATATATGCAGAAGGCGGAGGCATGGGAATGCAGGCCAAATCGGATTTGCCACAGGGCACGCTAGATTTATTAATACTGAAAGTCGTCGCGCTCGGGCCGGTGCACGGATATGCGATTGCGCAGCGGCTTGAACAGGTGTCGCGGCATGTCGTGCAGGTACCTCAAGGCTCGCTCTATCCGGCGTTGCACCGGCTTGAAAATCGCGGACTACTGGCCGCGGACTGGAAGGAAACAGAGACGGGGCGCGAAGCGAAGTTTTATCGCTTGACGGCGAAAGGTCGCGCGCAACTCGAGACAGAAGCCGCTAGCTGGGAACGGTTGACGGAAGCAGTTGCTCTCATTCTGAAACTTTCCGGAGGAGGTGCGGAATGAACTGGTGGCAGCGGCTGTTGCGTCGCAAAACAATGGAAGACCAACTCGAGAAGGAAGTGCGCTTTCATCTGGAGCAGCACGCGAGCGAGTTGATTGCCGGGGGGATCGATCCGAGGGAAGCGCGACGGCGAGCCCGCCTTACTCTCGGCGGTGCGGAGAAGGTGAAGGAGGAATGCCGGGACGCGCGCGGTACGCGCTGGTTGGAAGATTTTTGGCAGGATTTCCGGTACGCGCTTCGCATGGTTCGTCAGCATCCCAGCTTTTCCGCGGTAGCCATTCTGACGCTTGCGCTAGGAGTCGGAGCCTCGACAGTGATGTTCACTGTCGTCAACGGCGTGCTGCTAAGGCCACTGCCTTATCCGCAGCCCGACACCCTCGTGGCTGTGCACGGCCACACTAGCACTTGGAACGCGAGAGCATTTGGCGAACAGAACCTTGCGTACCCTGACTTTCTCGATTGCCAGCGCGAGAGCCACTCCCTGATTCTGGCGGGTTCGTTCTTCAACGGAGGCACGGTTAGCGGATCGGGCGACCCTGAATATGTCGACCTCCAGGAAATCTCGTACAATCTATTTTCTGTGCTTCGCGTCAACGTAGCGCAAGGGCGCTCTTTCCTGCTCGAAGAGGACCACAGCGGCGCAGCGCCGGTGATGATTCTCAGTTACAGTTTCTGGCAACGTCACTTTGCAGGGAGGCCGGAAGCTCTTGGTGCTACGGTTACTCTCGACGAAAAACTCTACACGGTTGTCGGCATCACGCCTGCTGGCTTCAGGGTGCGTGACAGCGAACCGGATGTGATGACGCCGCTGGGCCAAGAGACTGCTAAGTTTCTGCAGAGCCGCGGACCCCATCCGATTGGGGTTGTGGCGCGCCTCCGGCCCGGTGCAACTCTGGCCGAGGCCCAGTCAGAGCTGGATTTGATTGGGCGCCATCTGGCGGAGCAGTACAAGGACACGAATGCGGACCGCAGCCTTATCGTTCAGCCCCTTCGTCCGAATGTCGGAGACATTGGTTCGACGCTTTGGTTGTTGCTCGGAGCAGTTGGTCTTGTGCTATTGATTGCGTGCACCAACGTGGCTAGCTTGCTTTTAGCGCGCACGGTTTCGCGCGAAAGAGAACTGGCCATGCGCGTGGCACTCGGGGCAGGCCGCGGGCGGCTGGTGCGTCAATGTCTTACCGAGAGTGCGGTGCTGGGGCTTTCGGGCGGCGCCCTCGGCGTCGGTCTCGCAGCCCTGGGGTTCAAGCCGTTTGTGGCGCTCTGGCCGGGGAGTTTGCCGCGCGTGGAAGAGATTCAACTCGATTGGAGGGTTCTGCTGTTTGCGTTGACAGTCGCGCTGTTAAGCGGCTTTCTATTTGGGCTTGCGCCAGCCTTGCGCGCTCCCGTGCGCGAATTGGAACAGGTATTGCGCGGCGGCGGTCGGAGTATTGCTGGGAGCTCACGGCGTCTGCACAGCAGCTTCGTTGTCTCCGAGCTGGCTCTGGCCGTAGTTCTGTTGGTGTCGGCGGGAATGCTGGGGCATACGCTCCTCCATCTTTCAACTTTGGATCCAGGCGTGAATGTACGGAACGTACTGGTTAGCCGCATGGCGCTTTCTCCTTCGACACTCGCCAACACGAATCGTATACGCCCGGCCTGGCAGGATGTTCTGGAACGCGCCCGACGAGTGCCCGGAGTGAAGGCAGTCGCCACCGCCGATACATTTCCGATGCGCGAGGGCTTCAATGAAGTGGGTTACTGGCCGACGCCGGATGTGCCGGAAGCGAATAAGCGGCCAAACGCTCTGGCGACGAGCGTGTCACCGGAATATCTGAAGGTCATGGGAATTCCGTTGCGTCGAGGTCGATTCTTCACTGAGCAGGACCGATTGGGGAGTGAGCTCGTAGTCGTAATAGATGAGGTGTTAGCGCAAAAAGCTTTCGGCGGACAGGATCCTATTGGGAAGCAGCTCTGGATGCCGGACATGGATTACGGTCCGTTTGCGGTTGTCGGCGTTGTTGGGCATGTGCGCCATTGGGGACTTGCCGGTGACGATCAGGCGCAAGTGCGGGCGCAGTTCTACTATCCCTTCGCACAACTGCCAGATAGATTCTTAAAGCGCTGGTCGGAACTTATGTCCATCGCCGTGCGGACTGAGGTCGCTCCATTGAGCGAAGTCGAATCGCTCCGGCGCGAATTGCGAGGGGTTTCAGGCGACCAGGTATTGTACGGGGTTCATACCATGGAGCAACTGGCCGACGACTCTCTTGCACTGCAGCGGTTTCTTTTATTGTTGTTTGGGATATTCGCCGGCTTAGCCCTTGTGCTGGCGTGCATCGGGATTTACGGAGTGCTGGCCTATCTGACAGGGCAACGCGTACCTGAAATCGGAATAAGAATCGCGCTGGGCGCCAGCCCCAACGGTGTCATGTGGATGGTACTCAGGCAGAGCCTCGGAATGATTTTTGCCGGCGTAGTCATTGGCACGGCTGCTGCGCTGATGGCGGCCCGTGTCATGTTCCGGCTCGTCGAGGGCATGCAGCCTACGCAGCCGTCGACGTTCGGGGTGACGATTCCTGTGTTGATCGTCGCCGCGTTACTTGCGAGTTTCCTGCCGGCGCGCCGCGCCAGCCGCGTGGATCCGGTGATCGCACTGCGGCAGGAGTAAGCCCACAAAGCGTGATCAGGAGGCGCACTGCACTGGGTGGGAGCCATTTAGTGGCTCATCATACGATTGAGGCGGCATGGGCAGTTTGCGACGGTGCGATGCAGCCCAAGCTCAGACCATCTTGCAGCAGAGTCCGTAGCCGCGCACGAGCCCTGTGAAGCCGGGACTTCGAGTTTCCGATGGACCAATCCATCATTTTTGCGATTTCGGTGTGCTTGTAACCTTGAATGTCATGGAGGATAACGACCAGTTTTTGGAACGGGCTGAGTTGTGCCATGGCGCGCTCAAGATTAAGACGGTCGAGCGAGCCAGCCAGGAGCAAGTCAGTGACTGCGAATTTGTCGCCGTGAACCGGGCGATCGCGTTCCCACTCTTCGTTATCCTCAAAGGGCGTTTCCAGTGAGGGTTTTCTTCGTAGACGCATGAGGACGATGTTAACCGTGATGCGGTGCATCCAAGTTGAAAAAGCGGACTCGCCGCGGAATGTGCGGATCTTGCGCAAGACCATCAAGAAGGCTTCCTGGGCGAGATCTTCGGCTTCGGCCGTGTTTCCAACCATGCGCAAGCACAGCGCGTAGACACGCGCGCTGTGCAATTGATAGAGGCGCTCGAAAGCGGGGGAGTCCCCCCGTTGCGCCCGGCCGATAGCTTCCTGCTCCGGCATTTCAGGCGAGCAGGGGCGCTGATGTTTTGGGAAATCCGCGCGATCGGCAAATTCCGGATGACCGTACACAAATGAATTTGACATAAGCGTACCCCAATCAGGATTGTTGGTATGCAGTTCCGTCCTCCGCACAGCAGGCTGGGAACCCGCATCTTGCCCGGTTTTTTTCTTTTGCTGCAATGGATGGAATCGGGTGGCCGAAAATCCAATCCAAGTGAAAGCAATTTAAGACCACCCAGAATTGTTCAACGAACTCTCAAAAATTGAGCTCGAAGTGAATGACGTCGATGACGTGGAACTCATCGTCAATCAAACAAACGTGGTCCCCGATAATGACGTAACGGTAGTGCCGAGGGCAGGGTGGCAGTCGCTCGAGAAAATCTCCAGGGACGGGATGGACGCGATGCCGCAGGTCGCGATCGAGAACGACACCAACCTGAAGTCTGGATTCCAGTCCAGGTGGCAGCCTGTCACGGTCGCGAAGGCCTGGCGGGAGATGGCCGTGGTGATCGGTGAACCAGCCTCGGGCGGCTTGACGGTCGTGGTCCTCGAAACGAGGATGATCGTGGTCTCGGTCGCGACCTCTGTCGTGATCCTGGGCAAAGGCGCTGCCGCCGACGCCTGGCAGAGTGAGGGAGAGAACTGTTACCGCGCCGGTGAAAAGAAGGTTTCTTGATTTCATGATTTTCTCCAATAGTTAAAGTGGGCGGGCGGTTGCGAAACGAACGGATAGAGCGAAGATGGAACCTCGCCAAATCAATAGCGCAGGTTGTGCGTTCACTTTCGAAAAAGAGAAGACCGGCATTTGTCCGGTCCCCTTCTCGCGAATAAAGTTAACGCCTTAGTTGCGGGGATGAGTTTTGCAGGGTGGCGATCAGCTCGTGGGCTGAAGAAGGAGCTGACTTTCCAGACTCAGAAACGATCTTGGCTGCGCTCGCCGAACTGCCGTAGAGTTCGCGGTTGGCGTGCTCGTCAGGGCGTAGCGTCGAGCCATCGAGAGAGATACCGGCAAAAACGCCCCGTGCGCGTGAATAGCTTAGTATTTCGGCGCGCATGTAGGCGTCCGTATCCGCCGCGGCAGAGCGTCCCTTCGGGCCGGCGGCGGCGGAGATATCGGCGCCGAGTTTCACTTTGCTATGCAAAAGGCTGCTGGCGCCGCGATCATTCATGATTAGAAACACAAAGTCTGTGGCCTCGCCGCCAATTTGAAGGCCAACGCTGCCGCCTTCGAGCGCGTACATCGCGGGAGCGCCCCACGGACCTGTGAAATCCTTTCCGGTGCGGCAGACCATCGTGCCGCGGCCGTAACTCCCGCCGACGACGAATGCAGCCTTCAAAACCGATGGCATCACGACGACGCAGCGGGCTTTATCGATAAGGTCTTGAGGAATATCGTCAGGAACATTGAGGACTTCCTGCATGACTTTTCCTGAGTTTTGAAGCCGCTCGTGTTCATCCTTTGCGTTGCCAGGATCTTTTGCGAATAGGAGCGTGCCGAAAGCTAGCAGGCCAGCGGTTAGCAATACCCTGCTCTTTGTGTAGTTCATTCTTTGCGCCTCCTTGCGCGAAACGACTTGGCCCCTGGGCGTAATTGGAGCTTCTCAATCGGGCTGATGCTCTGAGATTCTTTCGGTCCCGAAGTCAGAGAGGCAAGTTTGGAGCCAGAAGCGCACCAAATTTCATAAGGCGCTGAAAATTCAAGCGTATACGTCCGGTGACAAGGGGAGGGTGAACGTAACTGCGAAATCAAAAGTGTGTAGATTTTTCCAACTGAGCGGAGTTCTTGCCTAGGGCCAATTATTTTGCGCAGAACCGAGATGTGGAACTTGGCGTATTTCTTGCGCGGATGGGAGGTTGCCAATATACTTCGCGGCGCTGGAATAGCGGATACGAATGCATCATGAGCGAGGAGGTTCTACTGTGATGGAGCTTGCGAGGACGAGATGGATGGGCGGGGTCTTGGTGGCCACTATTTTCTTGACGCCGCACGCGGCTGGCGCCCGGCAAGATTCTTCTACCAAGGACGCTCCCATCGCGCGGAGCAAGGAAGGGAAGAAACTGTTTGGCTCCGCGGAAGCATTGCGCGTGGCGCGCGTGAGCTCACCTCGGATTTCGCCAGATGGATTGCGCGTGGCGTATCTGGTGGCCGAAAACGATACGGAAAAGGAGCAGGCGTGGAAAATTGTGACGCATCTATGGGTCGTTCCGACGGCAGGACCGGCAAGCGCGGCGCGGCAATTCACGCGTGGGGAGAAGAGCGCGTCGAACGTAGAGTGGTCGCGGGACGGAAGAATACTGGCCTTCACGATGGACGCCGGTGAAGAGAAGGAAGCGAAGCCGCAGGTGTGGTTCATGTATGCGGATGGCGGCGAGCCGTGGCAAGTAACGAAGCACAAGTCCGGTGTGCGCGGTTTTCAGATTTCGCCTGATGGGAAGACCCTGTTGCTCACAGCAACGGCGCCTGTGAATGAAGAGGAAGAGAAACGCAGCAAGAACAAGGACGACGCCGTAGTGGTCGATCACGATTACAAGATGGCGCAGCTCTGGACCTGGAACATCGTAACGAGCGAAGAGAAGCAGATCAGCAAGGGAGATTTCACGGTAAGCGACGCACGATGGTCTCCCGACGGCGAACACGTCGCGTTCACAACAAATCCGACGCCGCGCCTGGATGACAGCCCGCTGCGAACAGTATGGATGTTGGACGTGTCCAGCGGCGCACAGCGAAAGCTGGTGCAAACCGCGGACGCGACGCACACAGCGCGCTGGTCGTCCGACGGGAAGTGGATTGCCTATCTGAGCAGCTCCGGACCGTTTATTTACAAGGAAAACCTTTTTGTAGTGGAGGCGAATGGCGGAACGCCAAAGAAATTGAGCGGATCGTTTGAGCTGAACGCGGGCGAGCCGGTGTGGTCGAAAGACGGCAAGCAGATCTATTTCAGTTCGGATGACCGTGAAGCGCTGAGAATTTTTGGAGCCGACGTGGCGACCGGAGCGATCCGGCCGCTCACGAACCCGACGGCGGTGGTCGATCTTGCGGGGATCAGCGAAAATGGGCAGGTGGCGGTGGGAACTTTAGGCGACCCTACCCATCCGGATGAAGTGTTCCGCAGCGACTTGGGTTTTGGTTCGCTGGAACGCATCACGAATCAGAACGCTTGGCTGTCGGAGTATGCATTCGGAGCGAGCGAAGCCGTTCGCTGGAAGAGCAGCAAGGACGGCATGGAAATTGACGGGATTGTAACCAAACCTGTGGGATTCGACGGGACGCACAAGGTTCCGTTTTTGCTAAATCCGCACGGAGGACCGACCGGAGCTTCCCTATTGTCGTTCAATCCGACGGAGCAAATTATGGCCGCGAACGGGTACATGGTCCTGCAGCCGAATTTTCGGGGATCTTCGGGGCGCGGAGAGAAGTTTGCTACCGCGAACCAGAACGATTGGGGCGACGGCGATTATAAGGACGACATGAGCGGTGTGCAGGCCATGGTGGACAAAGGGTGGGCCGATCCGGAGCGGCTGGGCGCTTTTGGATGGTCTTACGGCGGCTACATGACGATGTGGATCGACACGCAAACGGACCGGTTCAAAGCGATTTCACCGGGAGCGGGACTGCCGGACCTTTACTCCATGTATTCGCAGACGGACATTCATCGTTATATGACCATGTTCATGGGCATGAAGGCGCCGTGGGACAATTTTCAGGAATACTGGGATCATTCGCCCATGAAGTTCGTGGCGAACGTGAAGACGCCGACAATGATATTGCACGGTCAATCCGATACGCGCGTGCCGATCCCGCAGTCGGAGGAATTTTATCGAGCGCTGTACGAAAGACATGTGCCTGTGGAGTTTGTGACGTATCCGCGGGAAAATCACGGGTTTGTGGAACCGCGGCACATCCAGGATAGATGGCAAAGGTATTTGGTGTTTTTTGGGAAGTATTTAAATAATCCGCCTGTAACAGAATCGAAAGAAGTGCTGGCGCGGTTCAGCAAGGACTTGCCGCAGTAGAAGGGACGCCGACGGACGACCGACCCAACCAAGAAACTGGAGCCATCAAAAAATCAACCGCCAGGAAGCCCGGTACGAATTTCCATGCGCATAACTGGTCTTTTACCGCGATTCTTAATTGTTCGACGTCTCGGCTCCCAAGTGGCTATATCCAAATGGTAGCCTCATTTGCAATCGGACGCGGACGGCGCGTTCGCTTAACGTGAAAGCAGGAATGTGCTGACTTCCGAATTGAAGTGTTCTCGGTCCTCGATGTTGGAAAGATGCGCGGCATTAAGCTCAGCGTATCTCGCCCCCGCGATGTGCGCTGCCAGGTAGCGGCCGTCCGCGGGAGTCGTCGCGGCGTCGTGCGTTCCTGAAATCACGAGAGTTGGGACATGGATGGCGGCAACGGTTTCACGCGCGTCGAAGTCGCGAACGGCGGCGCAATTCGCGATGTAGCCATCGGGGTTGACGCTTTCGAGCATGCCTTCGGTTGTAGCGACAATGTCGGGGTACTTGGCGCGATACGCTGCGGAAAACCAACGTTCGATGACGGCCTTGGAGATCGATTTCATGCCGTTATTTCGAACGGTCTCGATGCGTGGATTCCACATTTCCGGAGTGCCGATTTTTGCCGCCGTGTTGCTGAGAATCATTTTTTGGACTCGAGTGGAAGCATTAAGCGCAAGCCACATTCCCGTTTGGCCGCCCATGGACAAACCGCAAAAATGAACTCGTGAGCAGTCCAGCTTGTCGAGCAGAGCGAGAACGTCTTTCGCCAGTTGCTCGATGGTGTACGGCCCTGGCGTGACTGAAGATTGGCCGTGACCCCGCGTGTCATAGCGCAAGACGCGAAACGACTTTTGGAAAACCGGCATCTGCGCGTCCCACATGGAGAAATTCTCCCCGAGGGAATTCGAGAACACGAGCACTGGTGCGTCTGTGGGACCGGCGAGATCGTAGTGGATGCGAACATCTTCCAGTTGGGCGAAAGGCATGGGGCTCACTTTTTCCGTTTCGTTTTCTGCTCGACCGGGAGCGAACGCGACGCAAGCACCCGGTCGATTAACTGATCGGCAACCCCCAAATAATTAGCTGGTGTGAATAGACGTTCCAATTCAGCGTCAGAGAGGTTCGCCTTGATGATGGCGTCCTCGGCGAGTACGAAACGGAGTTCGAGGCGCTCAGTCTGAGCGCGTTTGCAGGCCATTTGGACGAGATCGTGTGCGTCGGCGCGCGGCATCTTTTCGGCGAGGGCCATGATGACAGCTTCCGCGAAAATCAGGCCATGGGTCACCTCGAGGTTTCGGCGCATGCGTTCGCTATCGATTTCCAGTTCGGAGACCGTGCTTGTGAGGTGGTGCAAAGCGCCCGCGGCTAAGCGAACGATCTCGGGCAAGGTCTCCCATTCAGCATGCCAGCCGCCCAGACCGCGCTCTTGCTCTTGGACCTGCGCCGCGAGCATCGTGCCGACAAGAGGGGGCACACGGCCGGCTGCGGACAGAACGACTGCACACGTAACTGGATTGTGCTTGTGTGGCAAGGTAGAAGACCCGCCGCGGCCTTCTGTGGAAGGCTCAAACACTTCGCCGACTTCGGTTTGCATGTGAAGAGAGATGTCGCGTGCGATTTTGCCGAGTGTTCCACAGCAAAGTCCCAGAGTCGTCGCGATTTCCGCCATCCGATCGCGATGGCTGTGCCATGGGAGTTCAGGCAAGGGAAGCTGCAAATCCTTAGCAAGGTTCGCGGCGACTTCCAGGCCACGCTTACCGAGTGCCGCCATGGTACCGACCGCTCCGCCAAATTGAAGCGTGAGGCAACGTGCTTGCGTTTCCGCTAAGCGCCCGCGATGACGATCGATCGCGTCAAGCCATCCAGCCAGTATCAAACCAAGAGTCGTAGGAAGTGCTTGCTGCATCCAGGTGCGGGCAGGGATGAGCGTCGTTCGATGTTTGTGCACCAAGTCGCCGAGCACGGCGGCTAAGAGATCGAGTTCAATTGAAATGAGAGCGAGCGCCTGGCGTAACTGAAGCACGCGGCCCGTGTCGATGGCATCCTGACTCGTCGCTCCCCAATGCACATAGCGTGCGGCGTCTTTCTCTTTTTGCGAGACGAGCAGAGTGAGCTGCTTTACCAAGGGAATAGCCAGATTGCCGGCATTCGAGCCCGCGCCAGCGAGCGCAGTCATATCGTAGAGTTCGGCACGGCATTTCGCTTCAATCGCAGGAGCAGCAGAGGCTGGAATAAATCCGGCTCGCGCTTCAGCTCGTGCGAGGGCCGCTTCGAAATCGAGCATTCCTTGCAGAGTGGCGCGATTGGAGAAGACCTTTTCGACGACTTGCGAGCGAAACAGCGGGTCGAGCAAGTTCATGCGCTGAGTGTAATCACTCCTGACGGGGAAAGAAAACGGTTTCCCTGCGGGCTTGCAAGGGCGGCACGCGCTGGCGCTACGTAAAATCTGGCTTCGCTTGCCGGCCGGCCTTGCCAGCTAAACACGTTCAAGGATGATAGCAATTCCCTGCCCAACCCCGATGCACATGGTGCACAGCGCATATTTACCGCCGGCGCGCAGCAGCTGGTACGTAGCCGTGGTAATCAGACGCGCCCCGCTGGCACCTAGAGGATGGCCGAGCGCAATCGCTCCGCCGTTGGGATTTACGTGCGGGGCATCATCAGCCACGCCAAGTTCGCGGAGAACAGCTAGAGCCTGAGAGGCAAAGGCTTCGTTTAGTTCGATGACCTCCATCTGTCCGATCGTCAAATTTGTTCTGGCAAGAACTTTTCGAGATGCAGGAGCGGGCCCCATGCCCATAGTGCGTGGCGCGACCCCAATTGCAGCAGCAGCGACGATGCGCGCTTTGGGAGTCAAACCATGCCGTTTGGCCGCAGCTTCCGAAGCCAGAAGCAACGCGCAAGCGCCATCGTTTACGCCGGAAGCATTTCCCGCGGTCACCGTACCGCCCTGTTTCACGATTCCGGGCAACTTGGCAAGAGCAGCCAACGAGGTGTCGGGACGCGGGTGTTCGTCGGCGCTAAACAAAACGGGGGCTGCTCTTTTTTGAGGAATCGGGACCGGCACAATTTCCTGCGCCAAGAGTCCGCCGCGAATTGCCGCAGCTGCGCGTTGCTGGCTTCGCAGCGCGAATGCATCTTGATCCTCGCGCGAAACATGGAATTCCTCGGCGACAATCTCCCCGGTTTCAGGCATGGAATCGACGCCGTACTTTGCTTTCATCAGGGGATTGATGAAGCGCCAGCCGATTGTGCTGTCTTCCATTTTTGCTGCGCGGGAAAACGGCGCCTCAGACTTGCCCATCACGAACGGGGCGCGCGACATGCTCTCAACTCCGCCTGCGATGATTAGGTCTCCTTCGCCGCATTTAATCGCACGCGAGGCCGTGGCCACAGCATCCATGCTTGAGCCGCAAAGACGATTTACCGTTACTCCGGGAATTTCTTTGGGCAGTCCTGCCAGAAGCAAGGCCATCCGTCCGACGTTGCGGTTGTCTTCGCCCGCCTGATTGGCGCAGCCATACACAACGTCGTCCAGAGCGTTCCAATCGACCTCCGGATTGCGCTCGATGAGGGCTTTGATGGGGATGGCTGCTAGATCGTCAGAGCGAATCGAGGAGAGCATCCCTCCATAACGTCCGATGGGCGTTCGAATCGCGTCGCAGATGTAGGAAGCTTCCATCAAGATCCTGCAAGACTCCTTGAACGCTCTATCCTAACAGGAAGAGTCTGGCATGCAAAAATCATGGTGAATGTGCGATGTTCGACGCCGTACGCTGGAAACGAAAGCTGAAAACGGGATGCGTGTAGGCTCGGGAATTTCGCGATACGAGCGCGGGACAGGGAGCCAGCTTGGAGGATTCTTGCATCCGCGACAAGATAGACGAGACAATGTGGCGCCGCTTCGTGGTGAGCGGGACTCACCACTGATTTGCATCGATTGACGCACAGCAAGTACAGAAGGAGAGTAACGATGAAGTTTGCAAAAGCTTTGATGACAATGGCGATGTTTTGCTCGCTGGCTGCGGCACAGACTCCGGCGCCGACGAAGTCAACCGAGGAGGTCACCGCGCTCTTACGCGAGTTCATGCAGGCTGCCGGCCGCGGCGATCGGGCCGTATTTGACAGGTTTTTTGCTGACGATGTGATTTACACCAGAGCGACGGGTGCCGTGATCACCAAGGCCGATATCATGGAAAGCCTCGATAAAACAGCCCCGGCAAGCGAGGGAAAGACCAACTATTCGGCGGAAGATATTACCGTTCACGAGTATGCGGACACACTGATTGTGGCCTTCCGGCTCGTGGGCAATACAACGCATGTCGACGGAAAAGTGGTTACTGCTAACTACAGAAACACCGGAACGTTTCTACGGCGAAACGGCCGGTGGCAAGCCGTAGCGTGGCAAGCGACAAAAATCAGCGCTGCAGGAAAACCGAACTGATGCGCCGCCGGTTTGAAAATTCCGCTGAGCCCGGCTGATGTGTGCGGTTACCTGGCCCTGACTTCCAGGGGTTGCAGCAGCTTGAACGTGAGGGCAGTTTCAGCAGGTAGTGTGATGTCGCGATTTCCTGTGAGACCCGCGCCACCCGTGCCTGCGGCCGCTCCGATCAATGCGCCGATGGCCGCACCTTTACCGCCCCCTGCAACGGCTCCAATCGCGGCGCCTCCCCCAGCTCCTCCGCCAACCATCACGGCCGTGCGCTTGCCCTTGCCTGTGGACGTCACCGTATGAGCCGAAGTTTGAATCTCGTACTCCCTGTCGCCAAGAGTTACTGAGGTCAGCTCTAATTCGAGAACCGCGCCTCCCTTGAACCGGCCGGCAGGCTTGGCATCTTTCACAATCCCAGTGGCACGCGCACCTTTGGGGATGGCTAACCTTCCGTCGACTTCCACCGGAACTCGCACGGTGGCTCCGAACGACTGCCCCGTCGTGCTGCTCTTCGAGCCCACCGGCTCATCCAGAACGACAGAGATCGCGGTATCCGCGGGAACTACAATGGGCTTTGGCCTCGGTGCCGCTTCTTTCTTGGGAGAGGCTGAGCCCGACGGCGAAGATGATGCCGCATCTGAGCTGGCCGTTTGATCCGCTGATTTCGTGCAACCTGCCAAGGCAAAAGTAAACGATAGGACAAACAGCGGTCCAACAAAGAATCTGCGATTCATGATATTCCTCCGTATAACATGTGCTTTTTCTCAAGATACTACGATTCATGTCGAAGTCAAATACAGTCGGTGCTCGGGTTTCAGCGGCGGCGCTGAAAGCCCCGGATCTCGCCCCACTTAAAGGATGCGTTATGGTATTTCAGGGATGAAATCCGTCTCTTCAACCACTAGCGTGAACGGGGAAACGAGGCGAGGGCGCATTTTGCAACAGGCCTCTTCTAGGGGATATCCTTTGCGTCATCGCGATTCGACACTTCGTTGACATCTCTCGCGCTCACCTTCAATATTCTCTTACCCCTTCCAAATTTATTCTCTGGTGAGTGCCGATGCACATTCTTGTCGCTGAAGAGGACGCACCGCTGTCGGAGTTTCTCCATCAGCGGTTGCAGCAGGAGCAGTTTTCCGTGCAAATGGTCTCGGACGTAGGAGAAACTCAACGGCTCGCTTCTAACCAATCCTACGACCTTGTCATTCTCGATCTCAATCTTCCTGCCGATGGCGATCTGCACGTTCTTCGCAACATTCGAGCGAAGAAGCCGGACCTGCCCGTACTCATGCTTACCGCAGCGAATCTCGTGGAAGACCGCGTCCGCCTGCTCGAAGCCGGGGCCGACGATTCCCTGGCTAAGCCCTTCGAGTTCGCTGAGCTGGCCGCGCGTATCCGTGCCGTGCTGCGCCGGGGAAACCGTCCCACCCGCGCCGTCCTCAAAGTTGGCGACCTTGAAATCGATCGCGTTGCTCATCTTGTCCAGCGTGGCGGCCATCCGATCGAGCTCAGCCCCAAGGAATTCACCCTACTCGAATTCCTAATGCGCCATGAGGGCCAGGCCGTTACGCGCACAGCGATCGTCGAACAGGTGTGGAAGCTCAACTTCGACACCATGACCAATGTCGTCGACGTCTACATAAACTATCTCCGCCGCAAAGTCGACTCGGGGTATGACCGCCCACTTATTCGGACAATTCGGGGAGTTGGCTATCAAATCGGTGGTAGTGGCATCCGCAACTAGCGGCTGGTGCGGGATGGCGCCCCTTCCACGTTTCTATTAGGCTTTGAACTCAGAAGGGAATCCTCATACTCGCTCCACGCACCGCTGGTCCGCGCTCTCAGTCACTTCATAAGTCCTAGATACTAAATAACTTAATATCTGTTCGACCCTCCCAGGGCGCGGTTTTCTGGGCGTGGCTGCCGCCTGCCCGGTCCCTGCAACTTCTTTTCCAACTCGGGGTTCTACTAACCGAGAGTCATATATAGTAGATACGCTCCTGCTGGCCGGAACCTCCGAAGGTCCGGACCTGAGATAAGGTGACCAACCATGTCGAAGACCACTTTTACCGGAAAGTTCAGGCTTGCCCTGCTTCTCTGTCTTACAGGTCTTCTCTCCTTGCTGGCCCCGAATGCGCCGGCTCGTCAAAGCGAACAAACTGACGCAGGGGACCCACCGACCCGAGTTGCTCGCATTAGCTATCTCGACGGTTCGGTTTCAATTCAACCTGGCGGCGAGGGTGACTGGGGCGGTGCGGTGCTTAATCGCCCGATGACCATCGGTGACAAGCTCTGGACCGACAAAGATTCCCGCGCCGAATTGCAAACCGGCGTTGTCTCCATCCATCTCGGCAGCATGACCGCACTTTCCTTCCTCAATCTTGATCAGAACATTACACAGATGCGTCTCGCGGAGGGTTCCGTCAACTTTCGCATAAAGGAAATTCGCGAAGGCGACGTCTACGAAGTAGACACACCCAACCTGGCCTTCACCATACGCGAAGCTGGGGCGTTCCGAATCGATGTAAACGAAAACGGAGATTCCACAGGAATCACCGTCATCCGCGGCGCAGGGCAAGTGACCGCTAGCGGAAAGACGTACGATCTTGAACCAGGCCAACGCGGCGTATTCGACGGCACGGATGATGTTCAGTCCACGATCGCGCAGGCGCCCCCGGCGGACGGTCTCGATCAGTGGGCTAATGATCGTGACTTGCGGGAACAGGATTCCATTTCAGCACAATACGTTCCTCCGGATACGCCCGGTACCGCTGACCTCGATAACAACGGAACTTGGAGCGAGGAGCCGGATTACGGTCATGTTTGGTACCCGTCCGATGTCCCAGACGACTGGGCCCCGTACAGTGACGGTAACTGGAGCTATGTTGGTCCCTGGGGCTGGACTTGGGTGGACTACGAGCCTTGGGGCTTTGCACCCTTCCACTATGGACGCTGGTCTTACATTGGCGGCAGGTGGGGTTGGTGCCCGGGCCCGATCTTTGGGCCTGCCATCTATGGTCCTGCATTCGTTGGTTTTGTGGGCGGCGGCTTCGGATTCGACGTCGGATGGTTCCCGTTGGGCTATGGTGAGCCGTTCAACCCATGGTTCCGTTGCGGCCGCGGCTTCGTCGAACGGATTAACGTTCGCAACACCTTCATCCGCAATCGCGGAATCTTTACTGGTGGCAACTTTCACAATTTCAATTACGCCTATGCTCGCAACGCTCGCGCAGTGACTGCTTCTTCGCGTGGCGATTTCACGGGCGGCCGGCGAATCAATCGCGGTGCCGCTCATCTGACCGACGCTTCTCTGCGTGGCGCTCGCGTAACAAATGACTTGCGTCTCTCTCCGGGCAGGCAAAGCTCATTCGGGGCTGCGTCCGCAAGAGGTAACATTGCCCGGCCGCCAATGTCCGTCCAGAACCGTTCTGTCATGGCGCGCACAGCGCCGGCCAGGGGCGCTTCAGACATGCGTGTCCGCACTATCAATACGAACAGGCTAACTCCCGGGCGAGCAGGGAACTTCTCGCCGACTGCAGGCTTGAACCGCTCTCCAAACAACGGCGGAGCTTTCACAAGACAGAACGACCTATCTAGAAATCGTCCGCCATCCGCAGCCGGCAATGACGTGCGCATGCAGAACAGCAGTCCGAATCGCGTTTCCAGTCAGCGTGTAACCAACGGCACGCACACTTGGGAAGCTCAAGGCAGTTCGACGGACCGCGGCCGCGGCCCGCAGGGCTTCGGCAGCTCCAACAGTTCCAACAATATTTCCAACAACGCTCGCATTACCGAGCGCACGAATCGTCAGGATCGCCCGCCAGGGGCTGGTTCGGGAGCCTCGGCGAACTACGGAGGGTCGCGCTCTAACGGCCCCGCCAATCGTCCCGCTTATTCTGGCGGAAATCGCTCATTCGAGCCGCCTCAACGCACCGCGCCCTCTAACAATCGTGGCTATTCGCCGCAAGAGCGCTCGAATTCCGCGCCCGCACGCTCCTATTCCGCTCCCAATCGGAGCTATCCCGCGCCAAGCCGCTCGTACTCTGCGCCCCAAGGTAGCTACTCAGCGCCGAGCCGTTCGTACTCCGCGCCTAGCCGCTCATATTCTGCACCTCAACGTAACTACTCTGCGCCTAGCCGTTCGTATTCCGCACCTCAACGTAACTACTCTGCGCCTAGCCGTTCATATTCTGCACCTCAACGTAGCTACTCCGCGCCTAGCCGTTCATATTCCGCACCTCAACGTAGCTACTCCGCGCCTAGCCGTTCATATTCCGCACCTCAACGTAGCTACTCTGCGCCCAGCCGCTCTTACTCTGCCCCTAGCCACAGTTCTGGTGGCGGCGGTGGAGGCGGTTCCCGCGGAAGCGGTGGCGGCGGGACATCTCACGGTAGTGGCGGCGGTGGCGGCCGACCCCATCGATAAGAATTTCAATTCATTCGTCCACTGGCCCGCCTCCCTCTCGGAAGGCGGGCCTTTTTCTTTGCTGGCTTCTCGCCGCAAATCTCAAGCGCTAGCCCACAACTCTGTTGCCTCTAACGTGTTTAATAAATAGCTGCACTTTAGGACAGTTCTTTTTTCGACAAAGCAACACGGCTCGGTTCCGGTTTTGCGAAGGGAAGATGCTACCGTTTGAATTACACCACGGGTCCCGGACCCATGAGCGCAGCGCTCATTGGCCCGGTCATTACATAAAGATTGCACCACTTCATCAGGGCCACATTCGGCCCTGGCACTTCAGGAGAGAGGTAATCGCAAATGAAACGATATGCGCTCCATTTGATAACTCTGCTCTGCTTTACGCTGGCCGTGGCTGTACTTGCGCCGCAGCCCGCTGCAGCCGATGATGACGATCCGCCGAACCGGGTCGCGCGGCTAGGTTTTATACAGGGAACAGTTTCCTTCGAGCCCGCTGGAACCGATGACTGGGTTTCAGCCGTTGTCAACCGCCCTCTCACCACCGGCGATAAGCTCTGGAACGATAACGATTCTCTGTCTGAGTTAAACACGGGCTCGGCAACGATTCGCCTGGGGAGCAACACCGGTTTTTCTTTCTTGAACCTCACCGACAATATGGCGCAGATACAGTTGACCGAAGGCACCCTGAACATCCGTATCCGTCGCCTCGACGATGACGAAACCTTCGAGGTCGACACTCCCAATCTCGCCTTCACCCTTCTTCGCCCCGGCAATTACAAGATCAACGTCAACGAAGCCGGCGACGCCACTGTTGTCCTTGTCCGTTCCGGCGAGGGTGAAATCACTGGTGCTGGCTCCGCCTACACCATCCATCCTCGCGAGGTCGGCGTTTTCACCGGCATCGATCAAATCGACGCCGACTTCCAAGCTTGGGACGACACCAGCGATGATTTTGATAACTGGTGTTCCGAGCGGGACAGCCGTATCGAGCACTCTGTTTCCGCTCGTTACGTTTCCGATGACGTCATCGGCTATCAAGACCTCGACGAATATGGCGGCTGGCGTCAGACGCAAGACTACGGCCCCGTCTGGTTCCCCCATGTAACGATTGCCGGCTGGGCCCCCTACCATTATGGCCATTGGGCCTACATCGCCCCTTGGGGTTATACCTGGGTCGATGATGCTCCTTGGGGCTTTGCTCCCTTTCACTATGGACGCTGGGTGGCTGTTGGCGGCGTCTGGGGCTGGGTTCCGGCCCCGCCCCGTCCCACTGTCATGGGCGTTGCTTATGTCCGGCCCGTTTACGCACCCGCATTGGTTGCCTGGGTGGGCGGCACGCACTTCGCAGTAGGCGTCGCCGTAGGCGGTGGCGCCAGTGTAGGCTGGTTCCCCCTCGGCCCGCGCGAAGTCTACGTCCCCTCTTATCACGTCAGCCGAACCTACGTGACGAATATCAATGTCTCTAACACGCGCGTGGAAACTACTGTCGTAAACAACTACTACAACAGGACGGTGATCAATCGAAACGTCACAAACGTCACCTATGTCAACCAGCGTGTGCCGGGCGCCGTCACGGCAACCTCTCAAGAAGCGTTTACCTCAGCGCGATCCGTTTCTCGCAACTCAGTAATCATTAACCAGCGCGAAGTGACTAACGCGCGCGTTGGGTTTGCAGCTCCCACAGTCGCTCCTTCGAGACAAGCTGTGCTTGGGGCCGGGGTCGTCGTTCGAGCCAGACCTCCCATCGTCATGGAAAACCGCGTCGTCGTTGTCAAGAACACTCCTCCTCCTCCTCCTCCTTCGTTCGCCCGGCAACAGCGGGCTATTCAGGCCAATGGAGGTAGGCCTCTGGCCGTTTCACAGATTCGCCAGATTCAGCCTGAGCGGTCTGAGGTTCGCAACAATGTCAGAGTCGCTCCGGTGGCCACACCGCGAAGCATTCAAGCCGACCGCGACACTCAGCGCAACCCCAACAGGGGTTTTCGACAGCATGACGACAGAACCGCACAGCCCAATCCCGACAGAGGTGCTCGGCCCAATTCATACCGAGATGGTCAGGCCAACTTAAATCGAGATGCTCGGCCTGATTCATACCGGGATGCTGAGCCCAACCGCAATCGAGATGGTCAGGCCAACTCAAATCGAGATGCTCAGCCTGATTCATATCGGGATGCTGAGCCCAACCGCAATCGAGATGGTCGGGCCAACTCAAATCGAGATGCTCAGCCTAATTCAGACCGAGTTGTTCAGCCCAACCAGAACCGCCCGATGAACCCTGGCAATTCCGTCAACAATTCCGGCAACGCGCCTGCCACAGGGACGCACGAAAGGATCTATACCGATCGTCCCTCAAATGCTGCGCCGATAGCACCTGTAAACGCTCCGAACATCCCTGTCGTCACCACGCAACCTGACACCAATAGAGTTGTTCAGCCCAACCAGCACCGCGCGATAAACCCAGGCAATTCCGTCAATAATTCCGGCAACGCGCCTGTCACGGGGACGCACGAAAGGGGCTACACCGATCGTCCGTCAAACGCTCCGTCTACGACACCTCCAAACACTCCGAACGCTCCTGTCGTGAATCCGCAGCCTGAACCGCGGAATCAACCGGAACCTCAAAATCTCCGTGCAGAGCGGCCGGGAGCGGTTCGGGCAGTTGCTCCTCCGAGCAACGCTACGAACCCTAATAACGTAAATCCGCGGTCCGAACAGAGGAATCAACCGGCGCCCCAGAATCTCCACAGTCAGCAGAATCAGGAGCTCCCAAGATACGACCAGCAGAGGCCCCAACCGAGGCAGCAGGAAGAAAAAAAACAGGAGCAGAAACGTGCAAAGCCTGCAAAGGAAGACAAGCCTTCGAAGAACAACAAATAGTCCTATTTTTCAGATCCGATCTCCAGGCGGGTCGCTTGCCGGATGGCAGGCGGCTCGCCTGCTCTATTTTTGCCGGTTTATTTCCGCTTCGATATGAAATCATCAGTCCATCTCGCGTAAGATTCTTCTTCCGGGCATGACAGCCAAATCCCAGCCTTTGCGCGCCGCCAAACGAGCAGCCCTCGCCGCCACTCCCCTCTCGATAATTGTTATTCCCGGTCTCCCGGAAATTCGCAAGGGGCACAACCTGGCTGGCCTGATTACTCTCTCCGCTCGTCGCGCGAAAATCTCTCTCAATGATGGCGACATTTTCGTCGTCGCTCAAAAAATCATCTCCAAGTCAGAAGGCCGTACCGTCCGTCTCTCTGCGGTCCGTCCGTCTCCTCAGGCGGAGGTGTTGGCGAAAAAACTCTCCCACGATCCGCGCTTCCTCGAGGTAGTACTACGCGAGTCTCGCCGCATCGTTCGATCCGATCGCGTCCTGATTGTCGAAACGCATCACGGTTTCGTGTGCGCTAATGCGGGCGTCGACCATTCGAATGTACCTCGCCACGATTTCGTCACGCTTCTGCCAAAAAATCCCGATCGTTCCGCTCGCCGCCTCGCCGCCGCCCTCAGCAAGCAAACCCGCAAGCGCCTCGCCGTCATCATCAGTGACACCTTCGGCCGCCCGTGGCGCTTGGGCCTTACCAACATCGCTATCGGTGCATACGGAGTCCCCGCTCTGGTCGATCTCCGCGGTACGCGCGACCGCCATCGCAAGCTCCTCCGTGCCACGGTCCTAGCCGTCGCCGACGAACTAGCCTCCGCCGCAGGTCTCCTGATGGGCAAATGCGCAGGCACCCCCGTGGTGCTCATCCGCGGCTTCCGCCATCGTCACGCGCAAGAACCAGCCTCTCGCATCATCCGTCCCGCCGACGAAGATCTCTTCCGCTGAAACAATTGTAGTTGCGGGTCTTTAGACTCGCGTTCTTATCCCTTCTTCACTGTCAGCTCTAGACTGTGGGCTGTGAGCTATTGCGACCCGCAGAGATTTCCCCGAGATCGGTATTTAGCCTTCTGTCTCTCTCCGCAGGTTTCCACTTGCGGCGATCTGCCACTCCCCGGCATGCTTATCTCTCCATGACTCCCGCAAAAAAACTCTCGGTCACTGCTCTCGCCGGTGGTATTGGAGCGTCAAAGCTTCTCCTCGGCCTCTACCATGCGATGGATCCCCACGTGCTCACCATCATCGTCAACACTGGCGACGACATCGTCCTCCACGGCCTCAAAATCTCCCCCGACCTCGACATCGTCACGTACACGCTCGCCGGCGTGGTGAATCCGACCACCGGTTGGGGCATGCGCGGCGAAACATTTCATTTTCTCAAGCGATTCGGCAGCTACGGCCATGAAACGTGGTTCCATCTCGGCGATCGCGATCTCGCCACGCACGTTCATCGCACTATCATGCTCGCTCAAGGGAAAACTCTCACGCAAGCCGCCGATTCCATCCGTCATGCTCTCGGCGTGAAATCCCGCATTCTTCCGATGTCCGATCAGCCCCTCCCCACCATCATCGAGACCCGCGACGGTCGCATGCATTTTCAGGAATATCTCATCAAGCACCGCACCGAGCCCGGTGTCCGCGCGATCCATTTCGAGGGCATCAAGCACGCGCATCCAGCTCCCGGGGTCCTCGAAGCTATCTGCGACGCAGACCGCGTCATCATCTGCCCCAGCAATCCGCTCATCAGCATCGGTCCGATCCTTGCCGTGCCCCGTATCCGTGAACAATTGCGCGCTCGCAGAGAAAGTGTCATCGCCGTCTGCCCCATCGTCGGCGGCAAGTCTCTCAAAGGTCCGTCGGACAAAATGCTTATCCAACTTGGCTGCGGCTCCTCCGCCTCCGCCGTCGCTAAGCTCTACGCCGATTTCACCGGCACGTTCGTCATCGACCGCCGCGATGCCTCCCAAGCTCCCGCGATCCGCGCCCTCGGCATGCACGTGGCTATCCTCCCCACAGTAATGCGCACCCGCTCCGACAAACGCAAGCTCGCCCGCGCCCTCCTCGCCCTTTAGCCAACTACAGGCTTATTCACTGCACTTGCAGCCCCGTCCGTAGCGTGTCGCCCGTTTGTTCCCGATCTATCAGCCACGTCGGGATGTGTGGTGCTCAGAATTCAACCCTTCCGCCCAAGGAATCCAGCAGTTGCACCGCACCAGTGCCCGTACTGGTACCCAGAGCCAATGTTCACGTTCGGAAGAAATATCGCGACTTGCCAGCGACTTTTCGGGGAGCACTGGGTTTGGGTCGAGCAACTGCGGTCATGCCCGCGTGTGTCCAGTTGCGAGCCTTCGGGTATGCCCGCCGGTGGAAGCGGCTAGCTCGCCTAGCCGTTGATTGAAAGCGACAATCAGGAGGATGACCATGAAACGACTCATCGGCATGTTGGTGAGTGCAGTGGCGCTACTGGTGTTGGCGGAGGGGGTCCATGCTCAGGATCAACTCGTACCGGCCGGTACGCTTCTGCAATGCACCCTAAACGAGCCGAATTTCTCTTCGGCGACCGCGGCCGTCGGTGATCCGGTGTTGTGTCACTTGAGAACTATGCAGGAGTTTGGCAGGCCCCTGTTCCCCAGAGGCGCCATGCTGGGCGGACATCTCGAAGAGGCGAAGGATCCGGGACATTTCGTCGGGAAAGGCTACATGAAGATCACGTTTGACCGGGTGATCCTGCCGAGCGGGGACCTGCCCGTCCCGGCTAAGGTCATCATGGCCCGCGGCTATAAGGTGGACAAGCAAGGCAGCATCGACGGCAAGGGGCACCCCAGACGCGACGTCGTGGAGTGGATGCTTCCGCCCTTGTGGCCGTGGAAAGTGATTAGCTTGCCGTTCCGTGGGCCTAGGCCTACCTTGAAGGGAGAGGAGCCGCTGCAGTTGCGGCTTATGGACGACATCGTGATCCCTCGAAGTCTGGCGCAATTCGCTCATCCGGACCGCCCGCCGTACGCTTCTTCCGCACGGCCGAGCTCATATAGCGCCGCGCCGAGGGTAAACGCGTTGCAGCCGGCCGTGGAGAAAACCGCGAGTACTGCGAGAGAACCCGCCACCACAATGCGAGTCTGCGGACAGCCACCCGTCAGCGGGCAGGCCACAGAAAGACTTACGATACTGGTGACGAAGTCGAACCAGATATATGAAGTGGCCAGGTACCAAAGGGACGGAGACTTGTTGATGTTCCAGGATGCCCAAGGGAGAAAGGGCGGCGTGGACGTCAACGAAGTGGATTGGCGGAGGACCACGGGGCTGACGACGGAAGCCCGTTCCGCGGATAAGCCGTTAATCTCGCGACAGACGAACTGATTGTTCCTATCTGAGGGAACTTGGCGACGTTTGACTCCCACTGTTGCGATTCGCGACGGGACGATGGGTGTGTGTCGAACAGGTAGGCAATCGGAAGAGCGCTTGAAAGCTGACACCCTAACCGGCCATGCACTAGTGGGTCAGTTTCCGGTAACGCGACTGCACAGGAGTCAGCCTGCCGACCGCCTAATTCGTAGTGGCGAATTGCACGTAGGGCTTAAAGACTTTGACGATAACGTCCCGATTGGGGATGCTCTCGTGTCCAGCGAACTCGATGTCAATTTTGAAATATGGACTGTCCTGACTGACAAAGGTTTCTCGAAATCCTAGGGATGGTACGCCTCCAACCGTGAATCCTGAATTGGGTGCCACGCCTTCTTCCGTCCTGAAGACTTTCAGGACGTCCCATCGGGTCATGCCCGGTTTAATGGTCTCCATTTTCATCATGACCTGTTTCAACCAAGCTCTGTGTTCTTCCGAGCACGGCTGCGGGTTCGCCGACTGCGTCGGTCGAACGAAAGCAGAACCTCCAATAAAAATGATTGAAAGCGATGTGAGGACGAAAAGTCGCCGGATCATTGACTGTTCTCCTCCTTGCAGATAATGCCAGTATCCCGGATGCGTGGTTCCCTCTTTCTCAAGAGATTTTGGGACATTAGTCTTTGAAATGTGGCCCCTGAAAATTATAAGCCCGATTTCAATATCCAATGCCTGATTAACCGGCATAATCGGAAACCGACCCACTATCGCCCGCGCGCGATTTTCCCCTCACGCCTCCCAATATGATATCTTCAAAAACTTCGAACATGACCGCCACTCCACTCACTGCGACTGACTTTCGGCACGCGCTAAGCCAATTCGCCACGGGCGTCACCGTCATCACCGCCCCTCGCGCTCCCAGTCAGGCTTATGGCATGACCGCCAACTCATTCGCTTCTGTCTCTCTCGATCCTTTCCTCATTCTTGTCTGCGTCGACCAGCGCAGCCATCTCCTCCCTCTTCTCAAACAAAATCGCTTCTTCGGCGTGAACATCTTGAAGGAACACCAGCAGGCCCTTTCCATCTACTTCGCGCAAGCTGATCAAACACCGGCGTCCGAAGCACAGCTCAATATTCGCTTTCGTTGGACGCAAGCCGGCATACCGCTCCTCGAAGACACCCTCGCCCAGATCGTCTGTCGCGTCGAAGCCTCCTACATCGCTGGCGACCACACTATCTTTTTAGGTGAAGTCCAATCTGCCGACCTGTTCCCCGGTGAGCCCCTGCTCTTCTTCCGCAGCCAATATCGCCAACTCGCCCCGCCCCGCTAATCTTCAAAACCTCTTCAGTAATTTTCACAGCTTTGTCTCTTGACAAGAAGTCAATCCTAGCGTATAGTATTGAGTGGGTAATATCGTGCTCGTGCCTGGCAACGCCTGCTCTGCTCCACCCTGCGGACTGGGCGGGATGAATTTCCGGATGGGCGTTTCTGCTTTCTAGAGCACGCTTTTCGACTTAACCCGTCTATTCTCAATACTTACGAATCAAGCCGCATTTTTGCACAATTGTAGCGCAAATGTGCTTAAGTAAGTTATTTAGAATCAACACTTACAAAAGTGTATCAAAACAAACTACTTTATCTATCTTTAGAATGAACACTTATGCAAAACCCGGGGGGAGGGGCCTCCGGAGAGGGCTTATTGCTCACCAAGCGTGGCGCACACTTTAGTCATGCCCACCCAGCGAATCCCTCTTCACTCCATACGCTGCGCCCCACCGATCCGTCATCTGCCCGCGAATTTCCCATAACTCTGGAAAAAACTTGTGCCGCATGCCTTCCTCCAGGATCTCCACCGGCCGCCCCTTCAGCGACTTCGATCCAAAACCAATTGTTCGGTAAATCAGCTGCATGTGCTCGAAGCGGAATTTTTGAAACAACTCGTCGAACTCTGCCAACTCTTCCGCCACCATATACGCGTCGCCGTGGTTGTACTGAGAATCGTATATCCTCTCGATGGTCAGCCCATGTTTATCCAAATAATTCTCTTTGAACGAATTCCAGATCGGCTGATACATCTTCAGCAGCACGCGAAATCCCGGCGACTCCTGCCCGCTTCCATTCCCCAATTTCTTCCGAATCTCCTGATACTCCTTGGGCGACATCGTTTCCAGCAACGCCAGTTGTTGAATCATCAGCTTCTGCGCCGTATGTACGCGCCGGAACAGCGTGATCACCCGATTCGTATTTTCCTGCTGCAAATACTCGTCAATATCCAGCAGCGTGTACGCCATCAGCTTCATCCACAATTCTTCGATCTGGTGCACAATCTGGAATTGCATTTCATCCGCATTGCACAGCTTGTCGTAATCCAGTTGGCAGGAAAGCAGCGTCTTGGTGTTCAGGTACAACTCGTAGTCGAGCGTTCCGTCGCCGCTCATAATCGCATAAAACTGTTCTCGATTCACGCAGACCTCCTTGCAACAAGGGTCTCTCGACAAATGCAATTGGCCTTTAGTTTGACGAGGCGTTCGCTACGGGACGATTGCTGTAAACGCTCTTCCTGCCCGTCTGCGCCACAAGATAATACGGCGCGCCCAACTTCTTCAAACTGTCGAGGTTCCCATCATTCGCCACGAACAAAAACACCCGGCCCGGACCAAGCCAAAGACGCGCAAACGAAGCGTCATCTTCAAACACCTTGGGGCAATCCGGATATAATGACCCAAACCATAAATCGTTCGTAACCCCGTTCAGCATGTGCATCTGCACTCCCGTATAGAACAATATGCTGGATGCGAGCGAATACTGCCCGTCCACGACGATCGTATCTCCGGGCTTGTAGTTCCGTTGGATCGCCATGGCCAGTGTCTTTGATCCCAGCACTGGATTAAATGTGCCCAGCGCCAAGTGCACGGCATAGAACAGGGCCACCATCATCGATGCAAGCGTCAGATTTGCTTGCATCGAAGCTCCGCGCTTGCGGAAAATCCAGTGCAGCAAAGTCCCAACCAAAAAACTCACGCCCGTCAGAATCAGCGGCCACCGGAAGAAGCCCATCGCTTGCGGCGTCAGATCGAATAGATGGCCCATCGACAGTTTGTACATGCTCTCCGCCCGGCGTAGCATTTCACCGAAGTCGGCATTCGGCGGAACTGCCGGCGAGAACGCCGCGAACCATGTCGCAACGACAAACGCAAGCACACCCAAAACCAGCATGGCCAGTGCGCCACGAACTCCGCTGCGGCGTAATGCGCTGTCCGGCGCCGATGCAGCTTCCCGTTTCATCAACATCCCGCAAAGCAAGGCGAGCGCCGGCAACGCCGGCAGGACGTAATATTCCTGACGAGTCGAAAAACTGAAAAACACCAGAATGAACGCCGCCCAAACCGCCAGCGACAAGGCCGCCCGCGATGGCCGATCGAGCTTGCTCTTCAAATCGATTACTCGCAGCGGTACTTGTTTCAAACTCTTCACCACATAAAACGTCCAGGGGAACGTCCATACCAGCAGCAATCCCCAGAAAATTAGCAGCGGCACTTTGTCGTAGTCCCGCGGCACTCGCATATTCAGATAGCGATAAATCTGGTCGTTAATAAAATAAAACCAAAAAAAACCCTTGGCCTGCCCGATCGGGGGATTGCGCAGCGTTGCCAAAACGTGCCACGGCGCTGCCACCGCCAAAAAGATGATTGTCGTTGACACCAGTCTCATCTTCAGCAAGTGCCGCCAATTGTGCGTCATCAGCAGGTACCCGACAATGATGCCGACCGGAAAGGCCAACCCGATCAGCCCTTTCGTCAGCACGTCCAGCGCGGTGACCACCCCAATCGACCAGCATACAAGCCGCGAGGGCTGAGTCTCTTCCAGGCTCCGCCAGAAAAGGTAAACAGTCACTGTCAGCCAGAAACAAATCATGATGTCCGGGATGATAAAACGCGTGTAAATGTATGGACCGATGGCCGTCGCCAGCACCACGGCCGAGTAAAAGCCGGCCTCCTCGCCCGCGATTTCACGTCCCAGCAGGAACACGGCAAGAAGCGTCAAGAGCGCAAAAAACGAAAACTCCAATCGCGCGGAAAATTCCGACACGCCAATAACCGAATAAATTCCCGCCATGATCCAGTAGGGCAGCGGCGCTTTCTCCAAGTAGCGCACGCCATTCACGTACATCGTCACGTAATCGTGACGTTGCAACATCTCCACGGCGATTTGTGCGTGCTCTGAATCCGCGTCGTCCATCATCGGTGGCGACGCCAGTCCGGGAATGTAAATCAGCGCCCAAAACGCCACTATAACCAGTACGTAAAGCAGTGTGCGTTTCGGCGATGCAGAGTTTGGCTCGGGTCTGCTCTCGGTGGGCGCTTCGTGTTTCATGCTCTCAAAATTATCGTGGGAGCTTGTGCGCAATTTCTGATGGCTTACCAGCCGCCGGCTCCCGCCGTTCGGGGAGGTTCATCGCGGCCGGCCATGGCTTCCCGCCGGCTTCGGAATTCGCGCACGCTATACACCGGCTTGTTCTGCGATTCGTAATACGTTCGCGCCAGCATTTCGCCGATCAATCCCGTGGCGATGAACTGAATTCCACCCATCACCAGTGCCATTCCCAGCAGCATCAGCGGTCCGTGATTCGCCAGCAGCCCTTCATCCAGCAGTGCTTTGCGGAGGAATACCCAAAGTCCGATTCCGGTGCCTCCGGTCAGGCAGGCCAAGCCTAGCAGCCCGAAGAATTGCAACGGCTTGGTCGAATAATCCAATAAAAATTTCACGCTCATCAGATCCAACAGCACGCGCACGGTCCGCGAAATCCCGTAATTGGATTCCCCGTTTTTGCGTGCAATATTCGAGATCGGAACTTCCGCGATGGACGCGCCCGCCCAGCTTGCCAGCGCCGGAATAAACCGGTGCAGTTCGCCGTACAAATGAATCTCCGACAGCACTTCCCGGCGGTAGGCCTTGAATGTCGTTCCAAAATCGTGCAAATCCACGCCGGAAAGTTTCGCCATCATCTTGTTGGCGATCCGGCTCGGCAGTTGTCTGGTCAACCAGTGATCCGTGCGTGTCACCCGCCACCCGCTCACCAGGTCGTAGCCCTCTTCGATCTTTTCGAGGAACCGCGGAATCTCATCCGGGTCGTGCTGCAAATCTCCGTCCATGGAAATGATGATTTCGCCGCGCGCAAAGTCGAATCCCGCTTTCAGCGCCGGCGCCTGTCCGAAATTCCGCCGCAACTGCACGATATTCACCCGCGGATCGTGTTCATAGATGTCAGAGAGGACTTTGAACGTCTTGTCTTTGCTTCCGTCATCCACAAACACCAGCTCATACCGCTCGCCGAGCGCATCCATCACTTCCGTCAGCTTGACGTAAAGTGGAGAGACATTTTCCTGTTCGTTGTAAAACGGAACGACGATCGAGTATCGGATGGGCGGATCGTTTTTCATGCGTCCGGTTCTGGGCTTCCTCAGGCTTCTTGGGCTACGAAAGCATAGTCTATCAGCCGAATCCCCTGGGACGCGACAAGATTTCGTACCTCTGTGTCCGTCAGGATTTCCACTTCCTTCTGCCGGGAAGCTTGCAGGCGAGTCCCGGATTTTGCCAGCTCCGCGTCCACGTATCCGGGGTGGCACATCAGCTCGGTCGTGCCCTCCGGCAAAATCTCCAACAAACGCAGTACCCCTTCGCGCGTTATTTCTCCGGTCTGCGCAATTCCACAGAAATAGTCCGCCTTTGCGAGGCCCGCGCGTTCTGTTTTTTCGCGCGCGTCCGGCGTCAGCAGTTTCAAGCCCCGCGCCTGCACGCCTTGTTTCATCACCACCGACCCATGTTGCTTTGCTCCCGCTGAAAGCGCCGCGCGGAGGCCCGACTCTTCGTGCGAAATCCGTATCGCCGCGATCCCGTGCATCTTCGCCAGCCGCAGCACAATTTCAAATAGCCCCGGCAGCATTTGCACGTGCTTGTGTCCGTCCAGGTGCGTTGGCTGGATTCCGGAGTCGCGCACTTTTTGAATCTGCGCGTCCCATTCGCGCTCCACTTCTTCGAGCGACACGCTCCGCCTCGCCAGGCGCAACAGCAAGTTCTCCGGTTTTCCTTCCAGCTCGCCGCGCTCATTCAACAGGCTGGTCACCAACTCGCGCTCCGCCACCGGCTCGCCATCGCTCAAATTCAAATGCACGCCGACTCCCAGCGCAGGCGTTGTTCGCGTCAGCTCCACGCCGGACTGAAACGCCGCGCCATTGGCGAGCAGGGAAGCGCTCGTGACGATTCCGTTGCGATGCGCCTCGGCGATACCGCGATTGACGCCCTCCGTCCACCCCAGGTCATCCGCGTTTACGATTAGGTTTCTCAATTCCCGGCCTGTCCCCTAGTGCGGGCCTGTCCTTTCGTACAGCTATCCTTTCGTTCGCCACCACTCGACCGTACCATTGACCGTTTTTCCCCTCAACTCTAGCATGCCTTCTAGAGGCAAAAATGCAGGTTAAGACGCGCGAAGCCAAGCCCATAGGCGGGCGCTACGATGACAAGCGCCGTGGCCGCCGCATGAACTCCCGGGTCCCGGTCCGCTTGGAATGGGATGGCGACTCCGGAAAGCGCATCTCTGTGGAAGCGCACACGCGCGTCGTTAATCCCTACGGCTGCATGGTTGTTTTGCAGCAGGAGCTTCAGCTAGAACACCGCCTCGCGCTTACCAATCTTGCCACGGACACCAGTAATGCCGCCGTAATAGTCTGGCGCGGCATTCCGCGCCCCGATGGCTGGGAGTATGGCGTCGAACTTGTCGCGCCGGAGATGGACTTTTGGGGGCTTGAGCTGTGAAACCTCAACCGAATGCCAAACCGGGCGCCACCCACAGAGTCGTTGCTTCGCGGCCGCCAACGGCGGAGGAGCGCCGCCGCGCCCAGCGCGTCCTGCTCAGGATGCCGGTCCTGGTTCATGTCATCGGCAAGCCGGAGCCGCTTGCGGGCCATACTCATACAGTTAGCGCCAGCGGCGCCATGCTGGTTATTTCGGAGCCTCTCGCCGAAGGAACTAAAGTTATCGTTGAAAATCCCAAGACGCAGCTCAAGGTCGAATCACGGGTAGTGCGTCCGCCACAAGTCGCTCACGAAGGCGCGCTCGTTCCCGTCGAATTCACCTCCCCCTCTCCTAACTTCTGGGGGATTTTCTTTCCTCCCGCCGTCAACTGACGCTCTGCCAAGCACCCCCTGCAAGGGTTCGAATTCGCGGGCTCAGAGCTTTGGGATCGGTCGAATTCAACAGCTGCAAGAATCTGATTCTGATCGTTGCTGCTCCTTATTCTCCAAGCCCCGGACTCATCTCGTCCCGCTCGTTTCCAAAAAAGAGCGGCCCCAAAATTCGGGGCCAGTTCATCTTCTACAGAATCCTTGGCAGTTAGTTGATTGTGACGCTGAGCGCCGGCGCAACGGGTGACGCGACCGGATTTGTGGTAATGGCCACGCTCGTGGTGCCCGTCACCGTCATGTTGATCGTCCCGCTCGCTGATGGCATCGTGTAGGTGTCTCCGAGGTAATGCGCGCTGATCGCATGTGTGCCCACCGCCAGAGCTGGCGCCGTGGGAGTCGCGGCTCCGCCTGACACGGGGGCGGCTGTCCCGATCATCGTGCCGTTATCGAATAGCGCGACCTGACCGGCGGGCGTTCCGCCAGTCACTGCCACGCTGAACGTGAACGCTGTCCCGGAGGCAACTTTGGCGCTCGGCACGGTCAATTTCGTAATTGTCGGCGTCAGGCCGCCACCGCCGCCTCCCCCGTAGCCGCCGCCGCATCCCATCGTAAAGCTGAGCACGCACACGAAGCCGAGGCCAAGCGCCGCGCGATACCGTTTGCGTCCGCCCGGGACGAAGACCAGGAATAGCGCAGCAAAGCCTGTACCGGCGCTCAACGCCCACCATCCATTGCCACCCTGTAGAGAAGGAGCCGCCTTCGCATCCAGCATCTGAACCTGCGGAGCATTTGAGGCCGTCAGAGTGGTCGCTGTCGGCAGCACGGAGCAGCTCAACTGGCTTGTGGCAGGCGAAGCACTGGCGACGCTGATGTTGAGCGGAGACGGTGTGCACGTCACGCCAGGCGTGGTCGTTGCTGGAGTCACGGCCACCGTGCCCGTGAATCCGCCGCTCGGCGTCACGGTAACTGTAGAATTCACGGCTGCGCCCGCGGCCGAGCTGAGCGTCACCGCACTCTCCGACACCGTGAAGCTCCCAACTTGCGCCTGTGTCACCGTCAGAGCAATAGATGATGACAGGGCAGACCCCGCGTAATTTGTGTCGCCGTTGTACTGAGCGGTGATCGTCTTTGTTCCCGTACTCGTGAAAGTGGTCGTCAGAGTGGCCGTTCCGCCCGCTCCGATGTTTCCAGCCGCGACGGGCGTCACAGTTACTGGGGAAGCAATTTGCACGCCGCCATTAAAGAAAGTGACCGTCCCGGTGGTGCCAGTTGCACTGTTGCTGTTGGAAGCGATCGTCGCCGTCAACGCCACGGGGATTGCTGTCGTTACTCCCGTCGAAGGATTAGCTGCGAGAGCAGAAATCTGAGTCGCAGCCTTCGAGACAGTTACCGTGTCAGTCACAGGAGTTACGACAGCGTTATAGCTGATGTCCCCGGAGTATGTCGCCGACAGCGAGTGGGTGCCGCCTGTAAGTTGAATGGGCTGGTCCTCTGAATGCCCGAGGCTATTTATGACAAAGGTGCCAGTGTCGAGCGGGGCAGGCGCGGCTCCGTTGATGGAGTCCGTTATAGTGACCGTGCCTGTTGCATCAACCGCGCAGCCGGAAACGGGAGGATTCGTAACATTAGCCAGGGGTTGACAATTCGTGTTGTTGCCCGCACTGTTCAGGATGTCTATCCGTAAAATGTAGGGGGAACCATATGTAAACGCGGTTGCGTTTGTGCTCGTGATATTTCCCGTTATTGGATCGAATGACACAATTCCATACTGGAGTTTACTGGTTTCCTTGTTCACTACTACCGGAACTCCCGTGGGATCGTCACTCGCAGCGAAATTTCCGTCTCCCGCATAGTGTGCCTTCACGGTGTAACTGCCGCCCGGCAGCATAGTCGTACTGAGGCTTGCGGCTCCGCTACCGTTTAATGTTGCATCGCCCACGCCTCCATTTACTGCGGTCAGAACGGGAAACGAAACGTCACCCGTTGGAGTACCGGAGCCGGACGTAACCGTCACAGTCGCCGACAGAGTGACGGACGCGCCGTGAGAAATCGTCACCGGAATTATCCCGTTGTTGACGTTCGTCGCCGTAGCGGTGGCCTTGAACGTACCAACAGCAGCGCCCCAGGCGAGCTGCAGATTCGTAACGTTAACAGTGCCGAGACCAGTTGCTAAGTCGTATCCGGCGGTTGTGGTGAAGGCAGGTGTTTTTGTCGTTGCGATGGTGGTGAAGAGCACGCCATTCGTTCCGGCCGTGGTACTGCTGCAATTCAGCGAGCCTCCGGCGCAAGGTACGGAGTTGTTGCCTTTTGTGATGTCGTTGAAGACGCATCCTGCGGGAGCCGGTTGCGTTGGGTCGGTGCGCGCGCTTGAATTGCACGACTTGCCTACTGCTGTCTGTGCGATCTTGTAAAGCACGAAGTTGGCGTTGCCCTGTCGCCTGCTCCTGCCTGCATTACTTTCACCCTGCTCAATCAGCGCTAAGATCCCCGCAAAACTCGGCGCTGAGGCCGACGTTCCCCCGACTCCAAGAAAGCTAAAGGAGCCTGTAGGGCTGCAGGAATTGCTCGGCACTGCGTCGGCTTCGCAGACCACATAAAAGCTCTGCGATTGCGGGCCATCGCTCGCAAACAAAGAAACGTCCGGGGTGTTGCGGACATTGGCCGTGGGGACTCCGGTACCAAACTGCCAAGAAGGCTTGGTATACAAGATGCTAGGCCCGCCACCACCAGCTACGATGCTCGTAGCCGTCGCACAAACGGTATTCAGGTTTGCGGTGGTGGCGGTGGCCGCGCAAGAGTCGTTCCAGGTAGTTTCGGGAATGTACCCTTTGACGGATAGCTTCGTGACCGGGTCGTTCGCGCCCGGACTTTGATTCCAGTATGTCGCTTGTGTGCCCACGTCATCAAAATCTGTGCCGCCGACGGCGATGTTGAATGGAGTTGAAGCGAGACCATTGACAGCTAGCCCGTGCGTCGCTGGTGTCGGGCTGTTGAAGTCGTCGCATCCTGCGGAACCGGGATCGCCCGCGGAGACTGTCACCGTGATGCCTTGCGCTGCGGCCTGCTCCCATAAACTATTGAAAAACGAATTCTCCGACGTAAGGTTCGCTTCGCAGAGGCCAAAACTGAGGCTCATGATGTCATCACTGTTGTTGTCGACGACGTAAAGCGCTGATAACTCGAGGCCCCCTGCTGTCTGGGTGTCTTCCGAGACCACAAAATCGACCTGGGCCCTCGGTGCGACCGCCCCTGACCACTGCACATCCAGGTCTGCCTCGCCCTCTTCGCTGATAATTCCTGGAGCCGGTCCGTTGTGAACGATCACTGGATCATTGGAAGGCAGTCCGAATAAGGTGCGAAAATCCCGCACATCTTGAATATTGATGTCGGAAAACCCGACGATCGCGATCTTCGATCCCGTGCCGTCAAGCGTTGAGGGAATATTGTAGATCTTGGCAAAGTCCGCAGGTCCCAACGCAAAGAACTGGTTGGTGCTCCCCGTTAGCTGCGAAATAATGCGGCCGTCAGCGGTGCGCGTGAACGCACCTACTGTATGCCTCATGGATTTTTTCGGGAAATTGTTAAGGGAAACGAAGCTCGCCACGACGGGAGCCAGAGCCGCGGGAATCTGTGGATCGCTGGCGTTTGCCTGCCGTATTTCACCATTCACAAAATAATGATGAATCTCGGTGTGGAAACTCTTGCGCACCTGCCCCACGTCTCCGGAGAACTCGATCGTCAGATGTCCGTTGTCCGCCCTGATGTCATGGAATCCTTGCGAGGTGAGCCAGTCGGTGATGGCCTGAATGTCAGAGTCCGCGGGCCCGAACTGCTGGCCAAACTGTTGCGGTGTGAGCCATTTATGAAAATTGGGCGAGTCCTTGCTCTGTTGTTCGTCCATCAACTGCCGCAACGCCGTTTCCTGCTCCGGGCTGCGCTGCAAGAGAAGCATCATCCGCTTCATCGGAGTTTCGTCGGAGACAAGACCTTGATCAAATTGCGGACGCGCGAGCGGATGCACGTTGCCCTTGAGGCGTACTAACTGCGTTTCATCGATCGCCTTGGTAATGCGCGCGGGCACAAACGGCGCTTGCGAAACTGCCGCCGTGCTTTGCGGAATCGTTTGGGCCGGTGCGGGAGGAACAGAAAACGCGAATGCCGCCGCAAAAAATAAGAGTGCTTTGCCGCTAATTGCGAAGCTATTTTTCATGATCCGCCCACAGAGCATAGATGGTGTGCACCTCATTTCAAGGAATCGCCATCGGTCCAGAAGGTGCAACCGCACAGTTAATGATTACTTCTTCAACGAAATGGTTGCTCTGGCTGGGGGCCAGGAACGAGGGCGCACTCTCCCTGGGAACTACGGGAGAGGTTAACACATACTCCATGCAGCCTTTCCGACGACTTCCTGCCGAGATTGTCGAAATTGCAAGCCCCGGAACTTACTAACCCACACCCACATTCATTATCAAACTTGCCTCGAATACGAGTTCAAAGAGCTTGACTGTAACTGCTTGGCCTTTATTCCCATATTCCGCGAAGCTTCTCGGGAAGTTCCCGCAGGTTCCGTGCATCTGCTTGTCCGCGGGGCCGTAACGGAGTAACAACCCGAAGGCTCCCTATTTGTTTCGCAGAGCAAATAAAAAAGATTCGTCGGCCGAACATGACGCCCCAGTGGGCAACCAACCGCCGCAGCCGGAAACAATCAATATCCGATACCGATTCGAATCAATACCGGCGTAAGCCGCGCCGGCCGTAGTACCCGCGGCCATAGTAACCGGGGCCCCACCATCCAAATCCCGAATAAACCCCAACAAAGCGGGGACCGTAGTAGCAGGGATAGTAGTATCCGCACGGAGCGTATGGGCCATAGCCACCATAGTAGCCAGCTCCAGTGCGCAATCGCGGGCGGTTACCACGACCGCTGCCAAAATCTTCCTGGGATACAGGCAAGAAGGCTTGCTGGCTATGGGTGGTGTTCACCTTGACTGGGTCCACGAGGCGAAAGCTGAGCTGAAATTCCGGCTCGAGAATTGTAGGACGCCCGCGCGTTAGGAGAACGGCTCCAATGCCGGCCGCGGCACCCGCACCTGCCCCGATGGCTGCGCCCCGGCCCCAGTCGGCTGCTGAGCCAATGATCGCACCCAGGGCCGTGCCGCCGCCAATCGTGGCAGCGTCCTCGCCGTGAGAAGTGCCGCCGGAGCCCTTCCACAATTCGGTCAAGATGGGCGCCTGCTCTCCATTGACGAGGGTTAGGTCCGTTAGTTCAACGCCCAACTGCGAGACGCCTTTGATGCGGCCTGCCTTCTGAACCGATTTCACCTGGCCCAGTACGACCTGGCCTCGCCTCGCCACGACCCAGCCGTTTACAACGATGGGCTGTTCCAGAACGCCACTGAACTGGTCGCCAACCTGGTTGTGGTCACTCGAAAGTGGTTCATTGAGGCGCATCATAAGAACGGTTCCTGCCGCAATGGTAAGCAGCTCGGGAGGTGGTGCGAACTGGTCGTTGGGGCCATTGGGGGGAGGAGCATTTTGGGGCGGGTATTGGCCTGGATTCTCTCGCCCATATTGCCGCCCGGACTGCGGAGCGTTCGGCAGACCGTTCGGCGGAGAGTTCCGTGGCACCCGGTCCACGGAGGTTGGCGGGCGATTACCGTCTTGCTGTGGTGGCACTTGTTGATCTTGAGGCTGCGCTTGCTGGCTTTGCGCCGGCCGATCGGCCTGGTCAGGCGGCGGCTCTTGTTGGGCTAGCACTAACCCACTGAGAGATAACGCCAGCGCCGCTGCGCCCGCCCCGCGAGACACCCACTTACAATTCTTCAAGTTTGCTGGGGAAAATTTCATCGTCTTCTCCTAGACCCGGGGCCTTGCTGAAATCATGCTATCGGCCTTTTCAGTTAAACACTTAGATGGCGAAAAATACTCGCTGGATGCTCCACGAGTCGTCACCCATAACGAAACAGATTGATAGGGACGCGAAAACGGCCGGACTCAGTCCTGCAAATGTCGATCGTGGTTTCAAATCTGGAAAAGTCGGCCGTTCTAAGAACGGGGTCAAGAAAGCGGCACGGGTCTACCCCGCAGCCTGACAAGTGACGATCATACGTCCGTATCAGAGCGTGATGGCTCGCAAGAGATTAGAGCTCTTCAAGATCCAAGAGTTCGATGAGGTCCGAAAGGATTTCTTCGAGAAGTTCGAAGTGTACGCGGTTTCTGAGATCGGATGCCATCTCCATCGGCAACACGTCTATGGCGTTCGGATGAATGACCTTCCTCGATTTCCGCAGGTGCTGGAGATCATGGAGGAGCTGGTTGAGGCGGACATCGTGGCCGCGGTGGTCACGGTTTCACCATAATAAAAAGCTCACAGTACTCTGACCTGCCGAGGTAATTGCTACACTGCATTTGGGAAGGCCAGCGTCATGGACAAACCATCACTTGTTTCCCTCACGTTTGACGACGGGCTGCGATGCCAATTTGAAAGAGGCGTCCCCATCCTTGACCGATACGGTTTTCCCGGTAAATTCTTCGTAATCGCCAACCGGCAACCGAAACATGAAGACAAGTGGCGAAAAATTGAATGGCACGAGCAGGACATTTCAATGCTAAGAGAAATGGCCCGCCGAGGGCATGAAATAGCCAGCCACACCGTTAACCACCGCCCTCCCACGATGGAGAACTCAGAAGCTCACGACTCCAAACGATGGATAGAGGAGCGGATGGGGGGCTGGAGATTCCGGCCTTTGCTTACCCGTTTTATGCCACCGACGAACCCATCAGGAATGCCGTAATCGGTGCTGGATATAGGCAAGCACGGTCAGGGGCCCAAGGTACCTATTATGGGTCGCTGGATTCGGTTGACTGGTTCGCAGTGGACTGCCATGAGATTCTCCGAACTGGAGAGATCGTCGGAAAAAGGGCATGGCTAGGTTGTTGGCATCTTCTTACATTCCGCGGAATCGGAGACGACCAAGACGGATGGGAACCTGTCAGCGAGACCGAATTTGCAGCGCAGATGACTGAACTGGCGAAGCTGCGGGATTCCGGTGCTTCAGGAGTCGTCACCTTCAAAGATGGCGCGGATCGGTTGCGGAGGCATGGCGGCACGTAGCGCGCTTGATTCCTATTGTGCGTTTTGTGCGCGCGGGTTAGAGAGTCTTCGAGAAGAGGGGTTTGGCGTTGAGGTGCTGTTTTTCCAGGTAGGGGTCGAAAATCATGGCGAGATTGCGGATGAAGATGCGGCCTAGCCAGGTGGTGCGGATTTCGGAGGGGTCGAGGAAGACTAGGCCGTCTTCGCGGAAAGGCTCGAGGTGGGTGAGTTCATCGGCGAAGTAGCGGTCGAAGTCGATGGCGAATTCGCGCGAGATTTCGTCCTTCAGGACAATCGTGTGGCAGAGGAGGCGGCTGATTACCGCGCGGCGAAGGCGGTCGTCGTCGGAGAGATGATAGCCGCGCATGGTGGCGATGCCGCGTTCGTTGACGGCTTTTTCCCAGCTGGGGATGTCGCGGTGATTTTGGGCGTAGGCGTTCTGGATGCCGCTGATGGCGGTGATGCCCATGCCATAGAGGTCAGCGCCGGCTTTGGTGGTGTAGCCCTGGAAATTGCGGTGGAGCGTGCGATTCTGTTGCGAGACGGCGAGTTCGTCGCCGGGCTTGGCGAAGTGGTCCATGCCGATGTAAAGATAGCCGGCTTCGAGAAATTTCAGGAGGCCTGTGCGGAAGATTTCAAACTTTTGCATGCCTTCGGGAAGGTGGCCCGCGAAAGAACCTTGCTGCTTTTTGAGCCAGGGGACATGGGCGTAGCTGAAGAGGGCAACGCGGTCGGGAGCGAGTTCGAGGATTTGATCAACGGTGTGGGCAAAGGTTTCGGCGGTCTGATAGGGCAGACCGTAAATGAGATCGACGTTGATGCTTTCGAAGCCTAGTTCGCGCGCGGACTGAATCAAGCCGCCGGTTAGTTCGAACGGTTGGACGCGATTGATGGTTTTTTGGACGAGGGGATGGAAGTCCTGGATGCCCATGCTGAGGCGGTTGAAACCCACTTTGCGAAGTGTTTCAAGGTGTTCGCGGGAGGTGACGCGGGGATCGACTTCTATGCCGATCTCAGCGTCGGGAGCGAAAGTGAAGTGTTCGCGGGTGAAGCCGAAGAGGTCTTCGATTTGCGCGGGAGTCAAATAAGTGGGAGTGCCGCCGCCCCAGTGGAATTGGGTAACGGCGCGCTCTTTTGAGACACTGCGGCTGACGCGCTGCATTTCGTGCTTCAAGATTTCGAGGTAAGGAGGGGCGACGCGCTTATCTTTTTGGATGATGACGTTGCAAGCGCAAAAGAGGCACAGGCTTTCGCAAAAGGGGATGTGCATGTAGAGCGAAACGGGGGATTTGGCGGCTTCGGCTTGCTCGTGGACTTTTTCGAGGTCGGCGGGGCCGAAGGAATCGTTCCAGACGGGGGCGGTCGGATAGCTGGTGTAACGCGGACCGGGGCGATTGTAACGCGCGAGAAATTCTTCGCTGACGTGAAGCTCTTCGCGCATGGTTTGCAGGCTTGGGTTCGCGATGGTCACGACAAAAGTCCCCTAACGCAGACTTGCCGCAGGTCTGGCTTCCTGCAGCAAGGATTGCTGGCCAGTTTCGATAAAGAGCTTGGCGTTTTCGACAGGAGTGTGCTGCAAAATTCCGTGGCCGAGATTCAAGATGTGGCCGTTACCGCCGAGCGCGGCCATAGCTTCCTGGGTGGCCCGGCGAATTTCGTCGGGCGGGCCGTAGAGCACGGCGGGGTCGACATTTCCTTGCAGGGCGATGCGCGCACCGAGCTGCTCGCGGAGGGCGCGCATGTCGACGCGCCAATCGACGCTTAGAACATTAGCGCCGGAGCGGGCCACAGAAGGGAGCAAGTGGTGAGAGGCCTTCGTGTAATAAATGACGGGAGCAGCGCCGCCGAGGCCGGAGATAATCTCTTGCGTGGCGGGCAGAGCGAACTCTTGGTAGTCTCGCGGGGACATCTCGCCACACCAGGTGTCAAACAATTGAACGGCAGTTGCACCAGCGGCGATTTGGGCTTTCAAGTAGGGAATGGTAGCTTGCGCGATGCGGTGCAACAGATTGCGAAACGTCGCCGGCTCGTGGAGCAGAAAACTCTTTACGGTGGCGAATCCTTCACGGGTGCGGCCTTCGACCATGTAGCAGGCAAGAGTCCAGGGCGCGGCTGCGAAACCTAAGACTGGAACCGTTGGGCCAACTTCGCGGACGATGCGGCGAATGGCCTCAGGGAGAAAGCCCGTATCAATTTCAGGATCGAAAAGTTTCAGATTGTCGACGTCACGTTTGGAGCGAACGGGCTCCGGCAAGTTGGGGCCAGTGTCGCCCAATTCCAGTTTGAGGCCCATGGCCTCGGCAGGGATTAGAATGTCGGAGAAAACGATCACCGCATCCACGCCGAGAAGGCGGAAGGGCTGAAGCGAGACCTCGGCGGCTAGGTCGGGAGTCTTGCAGACTTCCAGGAACGCGTGATTTGCGCGAATAGCGCGGTATTCGGGAAGATAGCGACCAGCCTGCCGCATCATCCAGACTGGCAGACGCGGGAGCGTTTCGCCGCGGCAAGCGCTAAGGAATAAGTCTTTTCGATTGAGAGGGACGAAGGTCGTTGTCATCTTGCGCCTGATGAAGAGGATAGCAAATCCGGGAGATGATTGCAGAACAAGGCATGGGCTGTGCGGCGCAGCGCTTGGGTGGGCTATACTCTGAGTATCGCTAATGAGACTGAATTTAGAGTCGGGGCAATCGCTGTCTCGCGGCGCGAGGCCGCGTAAGGGGTAGGTCCGCTGGCCCAATGGAACACTTGTTTCTCATTTTGACGATTGTCGCCTACAGCGGTAGCTGGGCTCTCTATCTTCGATTTCTGAGCACGGGGAAGGAGATTATCGGGCGGCTCGGGACTTTGTTCCTCGGGCTGGGACTTGTCGTGCACTATTTTGCACTGCTGGAACGCTCGCGCGGTCTGCACACCGTTCCTTACCATGATCTTTATGGATCGATGTCGCTATTTGGATGGCTCCTTGCGCTTACCTATCTGGGTCTCGAACTTTTTCACCGCCAACGATCGTTAGGCGCGTTTGTCCTGCCGTTTATTCTAGTGTTTTTTGTCGCGGCACATCTTGCGCCTGCGGATCGCCTGTCTCCCACGACTGCTCAAGGCGTTGCATTTGCGTTTCACGTCACGCTTAGCATTTTGGCGTACGCGGCGTTTGCGCTTTCGTTCGTATTCAGCATGATTTTTCTAGCTGAGGAGCGGCTATTACGAAGCCGCAAACTCGGCAATGTGGTGTGGAGGCTTCCGCCGCTAGAACTTCTCGAGCGCATGAGCAGGTCAAGCGTGCTTGTAGGACTTGTATCCATAGCGATTGGAACAGCGCTCGGATTTGTATGGGTTGACCGGTTGCACGGGCAATTCTGGTATTACGATCCCAAGTATGTCGTCACTTTGCTGGTGCTGCTACTCTACGTGGTCTACTTCCAGCTAGCGCGAACGGCATCGTGGCGAGGGGCGCGGGCGTCAAAGCTTTGCATCTTCAATTTTTTTGTGGTGGTGATGAGCTTTACGGTGGTGAACCTGTATTTCTCGCAGAGTCACCGGTACTTCTAGGAGCGCTTGCGGAGCATGGAGATCGTTCTCGTCGGTCTGAACTACCGCACGGCGCCTGTCGAGGTGCGCGAGCGGATGTCCTTCACGGCGGAACAGTCGCGAAAGGCCGCAGAAGAGCTGCGTGCGCGAGGAATCCTGGAAGAAACGCTGGTGCTTTCGACGTGTAACCGCAGCGAAATATATGGAGTTCCGCCGGAGAGTTCGCGCGAATGCGCACCAGGACTGTCTTCTTTCTTAAGCGAATTTCATTCTGTGGGGCCGGATGTTCTCGGTTTGTCGCTCTATCATCACTATGACCACGAAGCGGTGCGGCACCTCTTCCGCGTTGCGGCGGGGCTCGACTCGATGTTACTTGGTGAAGCGGAAATTCTGGGACAGGTGCGCGAAGCCTATCGTTATGCCCACGGATATGGAGCCACCGGGCCGGTGCTGAACCGGCTGTTTCAAGGAGCGCTTGAAGTCGGAAAGCGTGTGCGTTCGGAAACGGAGCTTGGTACGCGGCCAATGTCTGTGGCGTCGGCGGGCGTGAAGCTCGCGGAGCGAATCTACGGGAAAATGAACGAGCGAAGCGCCCTGGTGCTAGGCGCTGGAACGATCAGCGAGCAGGTAGTTAATCAATTGAGGGACCGCGGGATCGCGCGACTCTTCGTTATGAACCGCTCGCGGGACCGGGCTGACGAGCTGGCGCACCGGTTTGGCGGCAAGGTTGTCGGTTGGGGCGAATGGGAAACGGCGCTGAAGTTGACGGACGTGGTGGTCTCGTCGGTAGCCTCGGAAGAGCCGGTACTTCGGCGGGAGATTCTGCAGGCGGCGATGTCAGCCCGGGGCAATCGCGCACTCTTCCTGATGGATCTGGGAGTACCGCGCAACATCGAAGCCTCTGCGACCGAGCTATATAACGTGTATGTGTATAACATTGATGACCTGACGGAGATCGTCGAGCAGAACCGTCACGCGCGCGAAGGCGAAGTTCCGAGCGCCGAAGCGATCGTGGAAGAGCACGTGGGGAAATTTCTTTCCTGGCAAGCGAGCGTGGAATTGGTCGGGCTGGTGGATGCGCTGCGCGCGCGGTTACACGAAGAAAGGGCAGCTTTTATTCATGCGCGCATGGATACCATGAACCATCTCGGCGCGGCAGAGCGCGAGCGGGTGGAGTCCTTAATGGACGAATTGCTAGAGAAATTGTTATTGGAACCAGCTCAGCGGTTGCGCGGAGAGAAAGAACTTCGCCGCAAGATCCAAAATGTAGAAGCGCTGCGCGACCTCTTCCTGTCCCACAGGGAGAAACCTTGAGACACCTGCGCATCGGCACTCGAGGAAGTTTGCTCGCGAAATGGCAGGCGGAGTTCGTCCGCAAACAGCTTTTCGCCGGGGCGGGAGTGGAAGCGGAAATCGTGATTATTAAAACATCGGGCGACAAGCTGCAACTCTCACCGCTGGCGCAAATCGGCGGAAAGGGAATTTTCATCAAAGAGCTGGAAGAAGCGCTGCTGGAGGAGACGATTGATCTGGCAGTTCACAGCGTCAAGGACGTTCCCACCGACACGCCCTCGCGGTTGATGTTTCCGGCCGTGTGCCGGCGCGAAGATGTTCGAGACTGCCTGGTTGGATCAAACGGGGCGACGCTTGGCACGTTGCGACAGGGAGCGCGAGTCGGCACCAGCAGTCTCCGGCGGCAGGCGCAATTGCGGCATATCCGGCGCGATTTGGACATCCGCGATCTTCGCGGGAACGTGGATACGCGGCTGCGAAAAGTAGAAAGCGGAGAGTATGAGGCGGTGATGCTGGCGAAGGCGGGACTGGACCGCTTGGGTTGGAGCGCTCACATCACAGAGACGCTATCGCCCGAAGTTTTCTTGCCCGCAGTGGGACAGGGAGCTATTGCCGTGGAGTGCCGTCTGAAAGATACGGAAGCGGCGGAGGTGGTAGGGAGCCTTGACGACGCTGAAACGCGCACGGCAATTATTGCCGAACGGGCGCTGCTCGCCGCGTTGCATGGTGGATGCCAAGTGCCGCTTGGCGCTTGGGCGCGGATCGAGCGCGGAGAATTAGTGCTGGAAGCGTGCGTTTGTTCCGTGGACGGGCTTCAATATGTAAAGCAGCGGGCAACGGGGGCGCCTGAGCAGGCTGCGGAGCTTGGCGGACAGATGGCGAACCTGCTGGTGGAAGCCGGTGCACAGAGTATTCTCGAAGAAGTGAGCCGGCAGCGTGCCTGAAACCGTCTCATCGCCGCTGGCTGGAAAGACGGTGGTAGTTACTCGTGCCGCTTCGCAAAGCGGCAAGCTACTCGAAGAACTGAGCGCGCGACAGGCCAAAGTCAAACTTCTGCCGTTGGTGTCGTTTGCACCGCCAGAAGATTTCGCAGCGGTGGATGACGCTTTGACGCGGATGGATTCGTTCGATTGGATTATCTTCACGAGCGCGAACGCGGTTCAGGCTGTCGAGCGGCGCAGACAAGAACTTGCTCGTGATCTCGCATTGCCCCCGGCGCAACCGCGTGCCGCAGCGGTGGGACCGGCCACTGCCGAAGAGGCGGAACATGCCGGATTTTCAGTAGACTATGTGGCGACGAACCACAGCGGGGCAGGTCTCGCAGCGGAACTGAAGGAAGAACTGGCAGGCCAAAACGTATTTCTCCCGCGTAGCGACCGCGCGAATCCCGATTTGCCGGCGGCCCTGCGGCGGAGCGGCGCGGTTGTGACCGAAGTGGTTGCCTACAGAACACTGCCGCCGAGCGAAGCTGACCGGGAGAATGTGAAAGAAAACCTCAGAGAGCGGGCGGACGCCATCCTGTTTTTTAGTCCGAGCGCGGTGCATAACCTCATGGAGATGCTTGGCCGAGAACGATGGGAAGCCATGCAAGGAAGAACGGTGATGGTTGCGATAGGGCCAACAACGGCAAGGGCGCTGAGTGCCGCGGGGGTTCATAGGATCGCGCGGGCCGCGGATACAACCACGGCGGCGGTGGTCGAGGCGTTAGAGGGGCACCTTGCCCGGACGCGCAGCCGGTCCCCTGCCGGAGTGGAGCAAGGATGAGCTTTCCCACCCATCGTCCGAGGCGATTGCGGCGAACGGAAGCGCTTCGCGGATTGGTGCGCGAGACGCGGCTAAGCGCCGCGGGACTAATCAATCCGATGTTTGTGTGCCCCGGAACAAACGTGCGAAAAGAAGTCAGCTCGATGCCTGGCGTCTATCAGCAGTCCGTCGACAAGATTGTGGAGGAATGCCGCGAGGTCGAAGGACTGGGCCTTCCCGGCGTGATTCTTTTCGGCCTGCCGGAGTCGAAAGACGCACGCGGATCGAGTTCGACTTCGGCGCTCGGAGTGGTGCAAAAGGCCATTGAAGCGATCCGAAAGTCGAAGCTGAACTTGCTGGTGATTACGGATGTGTGCTTGTGCGAGTACACGGATCACGGGCATTGCGGCGTGATCGAGAATGGGGACGTCGCGAATGACGCGACACTGCCAATTCTTGCGGCGCAGGCGCTCTCCCATGCGCGAGCAGGCGCGGACATCGTGGCGCCTTCGGACATGATGGACGGACGGGTCGCAGCGATTCGCGAGGCGCTCGACGAGCACAGGTTCCAGGACATCGCTATTCTGGCCTATGCGGCGAAGTATTGTTCGGGCTTCTATGGACCGTTTCGCGAGGCAGCGGACTCCGCGCCGCAGTTCGGCGACCGTCGCAGCTACCAGATGGACCCGCCGAACGCGCGCGAAGCATTGAAAGAAGTGGCGCTGGATATCGAAGAAGGCGCGGACCTGGTTATGGTGAAGCCCGCGCTGCCCTATCTCGACGTGATTCGGCGCGTTCGCGAAAAATGTGACGTGCCTGTTGGAGCGTATAACGTGAGCGGAGAGTACGCGATGGTCAAAGCGGCTGCGCAGAAGGGCTGGCTGGATGAGAAGCGCGTGGCACTGGAGATCTTGACGGGAATCCAGCGCGCCGGCGCAGATTTTATTTTGACGTATCACGCCAAGGATGCCGCCAAGTGGCTGAAGCCGTAATCTTTCCAGCGGGAATGGCATGAGCGCGACACCTACAAAATCAAAAATTGACCGGCGGCGTTCGCGAGAGATTTTTGAGCGCGCGGAAAAGGTTCTCGTCGGTGGCGTGAATAGCCCTGTGCGGGCATTTCGTTCCGTGGGAGGCGAGCCGCTGATCATCGAGCGCGGCAGCGGGCAATTTCTTTACGATGCGGACGGCAATGAATTGCTCGACTATGTCTGTTCGTGGGGCGCCATGCTACTGGGTCATGCCCATCCCGCAGCAACGGAGGCCATTTCGGAACAAGCAAGACGGGGAACAAGTTACGGTGCCACGACGGAGCTTGAAGTTGAGCTGGCCACATTAATTACGCAAGCAATTCCGTCGATCGAGAAGATTCGCTTTGTTTCCAGCGGCACGGAAGCAACGATGAGCGCCGTGCGGCTGACTCGCGGAATAACCAAGCGCGATTTCATCGTGAAGTTTGAAGGCTGCTATCACGGGCATGCGGACAGTTTTCTCTCCCAGGCAGGATCAGGACTTGCCACGCTAGGGATCGCGGAGTGCCCGGGAGTTCCCCAAGCCCTGGCTGAACTGACGTTAAACGCACCTTACAACGATTTGAATTCCGTCGAACGCCTATTTACGCGACACAAGGATAAGATCGCTGCGGTCATCGTTGAGCCGATTGCGGCTAATATGGGTGTCGTCCTTCCCGAACCGGGATTTCTGGCCGGCTTGCGAGAAATTACCAGAAGGAACGGCGCCTTGCTGATCGTCGATGAAGTGATTACCGGGTTCCGGATGCATTTTGGCGCGGCGCAACAACTTGCTGGAGTGCAGGCCGATCTGACTACGCTTGGCAAAATTATTGGCGGAGGATTGCCGGTGGCGGCCTATGGCGGAAGCGCGGAGCTCATGAGCCATGTGGCGCCGCTTGGGCCTGTCTATCAAGCTGGAACGCTTGCGGGGAATCCTCTGGCGATGCGCGTGGGGATTGCCACTCTCAAGCAACTCACGCGTCCGGGACTATACGAGGGCATCAACGACCTCGCTCGCCAATTGGTCGTTGGGCTACGTCATGCGCTCGCTGACTCCACGATTTCCGGGCAAGTAAACGCGACGGGGTCTCTGGCCACGCTCTTTTTCACCGCTGATCCGGTTCGCAATTACGACGATGCAAAAATGTCCGACACAAAACGTTACGCTCGATTTTTCCGCGAGATGCTCGAGCGTGGAGTGTTTCTTGCTCCGTCGCAATTTGAGGCCGCGTTTGTCTCCGCGGCGCACAACCGCGCGGACATCACGCGGACAATAGCCGCCGCGCGGGATTCTTTGAAGGCCATGGCAGCAGTACCACCGGCCTAATTCATAGAGGAGAATCCGATCCATGCCAGAGGGTATCGAGCTGCCGGAGGGGCAGGAGGAGCACAGCTACAACCCGTTTCTAGTTTCTGTCTCCGTTACAATCGCTATTCTTGCCGTCTTTGTGGCGGCGGCCACACTGCTTGGCCACCGCGCTCACACGGAGGAGTTGCTGCTGCAGTCGCAGGCCACGGATCAATGGGCCTACTATCAAGCCAAAAATATACGTTTGCACGAAATGGAGAGCGTCGCGGATCTGCTTGGCGCGCTGGCCCCAAAGGACAATGAGAAAGCTGCGACAATGCACGAGAAATATAGAAAGGAAGTAGAGCGCTACGAAGGGGACAAAGACGACATCGGCGAGAAAGCGAAAGAGCTGGAAAAGGAGCGCGACCTAGTCAGCCGGCGGGCTGATCGCTTTGACGGAGGAGAAGCGCTCATCGAGGTCGGCCTGGTGATTTGTTCGATGACCTTACTGACCAAGCGGCGAGGATATTGGATCACGGGGATGTTCATCGGAGCAGGCGGTGCCGCCTTTGCGCTGACCGCATTTTTCGTTCGCTAGCAAGAGACGCAGCGGGCGCGTGATGGCTAGGCCTGTGCCGGCGGCTGCGAGCCTCTCAGCCGCACAATTTCTTCCATTAGCTTCTCGAGCCGAGCGAGGAGCTCTTGATGGCGGACTTCTTCGGAAGCCGGTTTTTTCCCAGTAAAAGAGAGTGTGCCGCTTGGCTCAAGGATGCATTTGTCGACTTCCGCGAGCGAACCAAAACCCTGTTTTCTTGCCGCTGCCTCCAGTTGCGACGTCGTGATCAACTCTTTCTTCAATCGCGCGCCGCGCATTTTCCCATTTTCGATCAACACGTCGGCATTTCCCTCGACAACCTGTTCGAGTTTATGGTGACCGTATAGAAAACGCACCACGAGATAATTGATGAGCAGCAGGGAACTGGCGCCGATCACGCCGCCGGAGACGCTGTTATCGTCACCGATGATGGCGTTTTGCACCGTGTTCGAAAGGGTTAGCAAAACCACGAGATCGAACGGATTGAGCTGAACCAGTTCGCGCTTTCCGGAGAGCCTAAGGCTCACGACCAGGAACGCGTACACGATGATTGGCCGGAGAATTTTCTCCAGCAGGGGAAGACCCAGGACGAACATATCTTTCCAGATGTCATGCGTTGGCACATATCCTCCTACCAGCAAAAGGTCATTTTCAGCCTTTGGCCCTTCAAGAATTGATAAAAAATCAAGAGTAGCGTGGCACGCCCCCAGTTGGGAAAAACGGGCCAGCTCGAGCCTCCAAATACTGTACTTCAGGACAGTCATGTTCTCGCAACACCCCTAGGGCGAGTTTCTCTCCAAGCCATTCAAATACGCTATGATTGAAACGATTCGATAACCCACAGCCCGTAAGGTCGTTCTAGAACGAGATCGTAAGGCGGAGGAGTTCGCATCCACCGCGGTCCCTTGGGGTACGAAAACGTTTTCGCTAGCCGCGACCCTATGTCACTACGCCCTTCTCTTGAGCCAAGCGTAACAGCCAGTCCAGAACAGCTCTCCACTTTGCTCGATTGTGCCCGCGAGCTATTGGCTGTTATCAGTCCAGACGGAGTTATCCTTCATGCCAGCGCGGGATGCACGCAGGTCCTTGGCTGGCGTCCCGACGAACTTGTTGGGAAGGCGCTCACAGACTTAACGCACCCCGACGATGTAAGCGAACTGCGGAATCGTCTTTGCGGACTCGCTGAACTCCAGAAAGATACTCGAAAAGGCCGCTGCCGTCTCCGGAGCAGGATGGGCGAGTGGCGCTGGTTTGAGGCGGCGATCAGCAACTGTCTGAACAATCCGGCTGTCGAGGGTCTGGTGGTAAGTTTTCTTGATGTTACCAGCTTGCAACGCATGGAGGCGGAGCGGCAGGTCATTTCGGAAGTAGTCCACGCCCTAAATCAAACAGCCAATCTGGATCAACTGCTTGACGGCATCCACCAGGCGCTGAAGAAAGTATTGTACGCTGAGAATTGTTTCGTTGCCCTTCATGACCCGATGCAGGACGCATTCAATTTTCCATTTTTTGTGGATCAACTTGATACCGCTCCTCCGCCTCAGAGAGTCGGACGCAGTTGCACCGCCTTTGTTTTTCGGACGGGCAGCGCGATGCTCATTCCCCAATCCGAGTTCGACCGGCTTGTACAGCATGGAGAGGTCGAACTGGTTGGCTCACCGTCTCCAGCTTGGCTCGGTGTGCCATTGAAAACGCCGACAGCGACTATCGGCGTTCTGGTTGTACAGCACTATCAAAATGAGAGTGCTTATGACATGAGGGATCTCGAGTTTCTCGATTCCGTCGGAGGCCATATCGCTCTAGCAATAGAGAGGCGGCGCTCCGAGGAAGCTCTTCGCAAAAGCGAAGCCGTATTTCGGCTTCTCTTTTCGCATAATCCATTGCCAACCTGGGTGATGGACGACGATACGCTTCAATTTATTCAGGTGAATGACGCAGCTGTTCGGCAATATGGTTTTACGCAGGAAGAATTCCGCCGAATGAGCATGTTCGACCTTCGTCCCGAAGAACAGCAGACTTCCTCCGAAGCGACTGCTGGAAAAGATGCAGCCGCCGCGCGGTACGAAGGACTCTGTAAGCAGCGCAAGAAAGACGGAAAGGTTATTGAAGTCGAGATAATTTCGCACCAGTTCGACTATTCGGGGCGGAAAGTGCGCCTCGTCGTTGCACAAGATATCAGCGAGAGGCATTTACTCGAACAGCAGCTCCGTCAAGCCCAGAAAATGGAAGCGGTAGGGCGCCTGGCGGGCGGAGTGGCGCATGACTTCAACAACCTCTTGATGGTCATCAAGGGCCACACGGAGCTCTTGATGGATGCATTGCCTCCCGCGGATCGCATGTCGAGAAAAATTGCGCAAATAGATCGCGCGGCGGATCGCGCGGCGGCATTGACGAAGCAACTGCTGGCGTTCAGCCGCATGCAGGTGTTGCAGCCACGCGTGTTGAACTTGAACGGTGTGGTCGAAGATATGGGCAAACTCCTGCCTCGGCTAATCGGCGAAGATGTTGAGTTGGGGATTCGCAGTGCGCCGGACCTGGGCTCCATTCGAGCTGATGCCAGTCAAATGGAACAAATCATAATGAATTTGGCGGTCAACGCGCGGGATGCCATGCCGACTGGCGGCCGTCTCATCATCGAAACATCGAACGCCGATCTGGACCGTACGTACAACTCCACGCATCCGATCGTGAAACCGGGACGCTACGTCCTGCTGGCGGTCTCCGATACCGGCACGGGAATGGATGCGGAGACGCAGGCGCACATTTTTGAGCCTTTTTTTACGACTAAAGAGGCGGGCAAGGGCACTGGGCTGGGCCTGGCGACCGTCTACGGCGTCGTGAAGCAAAGCGGAGGTTTCATCTGGGTGTACAGCGAAGTCGGGAAGGGGACGTCCTTCAAGATCTATCTTCCGCGCATCGAGCAACCGGAGGACAAAGGCAGCCTGCTTTTGGCCTTTGCCGAAGCGCCTCGCGGTACGGAAACCATCTTGCTTGCGGAAGATGAACAGGACGTGCGCGAAGTGGCCCGTGAGTTTTTGGAATCCGGAGGCTACACGGTCATAGAAGCAGTCAATGGGGCCGAGGCGTTGCGCTTGGCCACCGAGCACAAGGCAACCATCGACCTGCTTGTGACTGACATGGTCATGCCTGGTATGACTGGCAGAGAGTTAGCGCGGCGATTACGGCAGGAGCATTCAAGAATCCGGGCCATCTACATGTCCGGCTACAGCGAGCAGACGGCCGCCGAAACGGCGCAGGCCGACGCCAGTATGCGACTTCTCACAAAGCCCTTTAGCCGCGGCAGTATATTGCGAGCGGTGCGAGAGGCACTTAATGTGCATCTCAGCGAGTAGCGTCTGCGATCCTCTCCTGGCAGTCCATAGGCTCAAACTATTTTTGGATGTTTGCGATGCCACTCGGTGTGAAGCTGGAATGTGCGTGCTGCCTGAATCACCGTGAAATCGTCTCCAGCTTTTCCCACGAATTGCAGCCCCACGGGAAGATTCTTATCCGTAAAGCCGCAGGGAACGGACAATGCTGGCAGCCCACATAAATTTCCGATTCCTCCCAGTGGATCGGGAAAGGCTAGTTCGGTTTCCAGATTGGCCTCCAGCGGCGATGCGGGAACGGGCTGAGCGGCAGCGACCAAGACATCAAAGGACTCAAAAAGCTCTTCCATCTTTTTCTGTAGAATCTCTCGGACGCTAAGTGCCCGCAAATAGTCGGCGGCCGAGTATTGTTCATTGACGTAGCCCGCGATCTGACCCAGGGGATCCGTCAATTCACTGACACGGCCGGAACGAATCAGCGTGCGAAAGGATGCCGCAGACTCTGCCGCAACGATAATATTCGCAGCATCTTCAAACGGGCCTTCAGGGAGAGCCGTTCCCTTGGTGCTCGCAAAATGTCTCCGTACGACATGCTCCGCCGCAAGAATGGCTTTGGCCACCCCCGAGTCCAAAGTTTTCCACGCGTTCGTAAGCCAGCCGACCTTTAGAGGCCGCGTTCTTAACTCCAATGAAGGTGAATAGGTGAACGCCGCTTTGTCAATCGGTAGAGTGCTGCGATCTTTAGGATCGTGGCCGGCAATCGCGGCGAACACCCGTGCACAATCTTCCGCAGTGCGCGCCAGCGGACCTATCTTGTCCATGGAAGGCGAAAGCGCCATGGCTCCATAACGGCTAACACGGCCGTAAGTAGGACGAAAACCGCTCACACCGCAGAAGGCAGAAGGACAGATGATCGAACCCCATGTTTCTGTTCCAATTGCAAAAGCCGCAAGGCCTGCGGCAACAATAGCTCCGGAGCCGGAAGAAGACCCGCACGTCCAGCATTTTGTATTCCATGGATTCTTGGTTGCGCCTTGCAGAGATGCAGATGCGAATCGATAGCCCATCCCGCCGGCCAGCTCGATCATTGCCGCTTTGCCGATTAAAACCGCTCCCACTCGGTTCAAGTGCTCTATAACGGTAGCATCGTAGTGAAAAACTTGATCGGCATACGGCTTTGCCCCCCATGTCGTCGGCACGTCTTTCACGGACAACAGATCCTTCGCCGCATACGGGATTCCATGCAACGGCCCGCGGTAATGCCCGCGCTGAATTTCTTTCTCTGCTGCCTTAGCCTGTTCCAGTGCGATTTCAGGCGTCAAGCAGGCATAGGCGTTGAAGCGAGGACCGAGCTTCGTGCTACGGTCCAGATAAATCCGCGTTAATTCGACCGGGGAGAGTTTTTTGCTCTCGATCCGTTTGGCAAGCTCACTCAACGGAAGGTAGAAAATGTCTTCGGCAGGCATGGTGGATTTACCTCAAGGCTTCACTGCACTTTGGCGGGGCACACCAGGCGTCGCAGAGGACCCGGGCTTCTTCTCCCGTTCCACCAGCGGTTTCAAATACAACGCCGGGCCATCGCTATTTTCAATAGTGAATTTTCGCAGATTGTTGAGGGACATTTGAGCCAGGACACATAGCCGGCGTAGATCAGCTTTCTGCAGCTCCGAGAAACGCGCGCCGTAGATCCCAAGAATTTCCTGATAGCGCGCTTCCACTTCGGCCCGGCTTTCAGGCGAGAGCGATGAAAGGTCATTTGTTTGTTGTTCGGGAACTCCAGTAAGCGAGGGACGTTCGGATAGAGTACCTGGCGGAGCTATCGCGACCGCGGAAGCGATGGCAGCACGCCGCGCGAACTCGCGCCGCGATAGGGTAGGACCGCCCTTTCCATTCATAAGTCCCCCGGATCAGAGAATGGCCGCTCGGAGAATAATAAACGAGGCTATCGAATTAGACTTCGAGCGTCAACTTTACGGAACAACAGAGAAAATGAAAGAGTAATGCTGCCGCCGGTGTCTAGTCGATGCGCGTGAGCGCTTGTATTTGAAGTTCGAGCGCCTGCGTGTATTGCCGCTCAATCTGCATTTCCGTTTGTAGTTTCTTGACGAGCAGGTCAAGCCGGGCTATTTCGGCGCGCAACTTCTGGAGGTCTGACGCAGTTGGAGCCGGCCGGCCGGTGACTGTTCCGGGCTGCTGCAAATTCTGTTGAACTACAGGAGCGTCGCTTGGGCGTGGTGCGATGAAGGCCTCCGCCAGAGCTCTCGGCCAGATTGACTCTGGGACTCTTTGATCTGTGGCAGGAGCCGGGGTAAAAGGCCTCGGAGCAGGCGGCGGTGGCGCGAACAAACTATTGAGCGCGCTCGTTGTCGCAGGGCGTTCCGCGATGGGAGCGCCTGGCGTGCGTTTAGGCTCCAACAAACTCTTTACGCGTCCAATCAGCTCCTGCGGCTGAAATGGTTTGCGAATCAACTCGTCCGCTTTCACCGCCACAGCCTTGTCTGCAACGCTCTTGTTTACGACGCCGGACATCAGGACAACGGGAATCCCGCCGTACTCGGGGTGCTGTTTGATCTGGCTGCAAACAGAGTAGCCGTCCTGATCCGGCATGATCACGTCCGTGATAACCACGTCGGGCTTGTTCTGTTCAAACTGGGCCAGGGCCGACGCGGCGTCCGCGCAGGTGATCACGTTGATGCTCTCGCGGCGGAACGCGATCTTGATAACCTCACGCATGGTTGCGCTGTCATCGATAAAATACACTGTTGGCGTGCGCTTCTCTTCCGTCTCGTTCAGAGGTGGAACAATCATCGCCTCGCTCATAGCGCTCCTTTATCCGCCATGTCGCGCGCTCCTTCATCGTACTCGCGCATGGCATCGAGCATTAGATCGGTCGCCGACCGCAGCACGGTGCGCTGCGGTGAAGTCATTCCATAAGCAAATTTGTAGACGCCTGTGCCACCCTGCACACAGCTCTTCAGGATGTGAATCACCGCTTCGTCTCCGAAGAGGCTGCCGCATTCCGCGTGCGCAATCTCGCCCGCGTCGAAGAAAAGCACACCGTCGGTTTCGCCGGCATTGATATGCAAAGCGCCGGTTTGGTGGGCATGGCCGAGCATTTGCATAACGCCAGTAAGGTCGTGGTGCGTAAGGCTGCCGCTGAGGCTGGTATCCGACTGCGTAAGCATTTGCGTTGGTTGAAATCCCTCTGCTTTGCTGACGATGATGCTTTTGACGTGCGAAGCGATGGCCGCAGGCGCGCTTTGTCGGTCAATATAGTCGTCGCAGCCCGCCTGAAAAGCATCCATGAGCGCGCGTTGGCTGCCGTCGCCAAGGGCGATGATTTGTAGAGAGGCGTTCTTCGGATCCGCGTGAATGATTTTCGCAATCTCGAGAGCACCCATCTCGCGCATGTTGGTGGAGCACAAAATCGCGGACGGCGTGTCGTATTCAAGAGTCGTTAGCGCATAGGCCGCTTGCGTGCTCGAAACAACTTCGAAGCCTTCACGTTTTAAGGCATCGCCCAGCCGCTTGGCGAAGTAGACATTGCTGTCTATCAACAGAATTTTTGGCCCGCGTCCCGGAGGCATCACGGCCTGGCCTCCAAAAGAACGTCCGGTGTCGCCTTGGTTGACAAGGCCGTTTCACCGGGAGTGAGCGCATCCAAATTCAAAACTTCAATGACTTCACCGTTGTGCGAAATCCACCCGGCAACGTGGGAGGCATCCGCATCTCCAGACGCCGTCATCTCCGCTGCGATTAATTCACAATCGCCGGTTACAGGTAAAGCTATCCACTCGGACTTATTCCCATAGTGCCGAACAGCAATTAAATAAAATCGTCGCGAGGTCAACCCTTTGCCGAGAAGCGTCTCAGCGACATCGCAGACGGGCACTATGCGTCCGCGCCGCAGAATTACACCTTCGAGATTCGCCGTGTGGTGGGGAAACCGGAATATACGGCTGGGGGACACGAGTTCCGAGATTTGGGTGGCAGCCACCGCAAACCGGCGCTCACCCAGACGCAGCAGGACGAACGATTGCGACGCTATTTCGGCAGTCAGAGTCATAGCGGCAACTCCGTGCCGCTGCTCGCCGGTTCTGCAGGCTCTTCAAGTGGAGGCAATGAGGCGTCAAGCAAAGCAAACTCTTCGCTGGTCAAGAAACCTTCAGGATTGACCACCGGTATCACGTTCTGATCCAAGGCCGTCAGTCCTCGGTACCAGCTCCGCTCTTCGTGGCAGTAAGCAAGCGGCAGCGCCTGCAACCTGGTCATGGTCGCCATTTTGTCCATGCCATCGACGAGCAACGCCGTTCGCGTCTTTCTGAGAACAAAAACAAGAGCTGCAGAAGACGCTGGCAATCCAAAATGGGCCGCTGCATTGACGACGTAGAGCGCTTTATCGCCCCGCCTCAGCACATGGCGCACTTTTCTGAGCGTGGGCTGATTAATTTCCGTTGCCGCGCCCGAGAGGCTGTCCACCCCGCGGACTTCTTGCACCGAAGCGGAAGACACCGCGAAAACTTGGCCGGACACTCGGAAGAGAATGATCTGCTCCGTCCGCGCGGTGTGAGATTTTGCTGGTGGAGCGGCCACGCGCATTAGCGAACTCCCACTGGTGTGGAACGGGAGATCCCGATCACGCGCTTTTCAATGGCGGAATAAATATCGTCAATCCCCAGCACCTCATCCACTACTCCGGCTTTTATGGCTTCCGCAGGCATGCCAAATATCACGCACGTAGCTTCATCCTGAGCCAATACTAAGCCGCCCGCTGCCTTGATAGCCTTCGCGCCGTTGGCGCCGTCATTGCCCATGCCCGTGAGAATGGCGCCAATGCTCATCGCACCCGCATACGCGGCGACCGACTCCATCGTCGCGTCGATACTTGGCAAGTATCCGTTGATTCGTCCGCTTGAGCCGTCGAGCTGGATGCGTCCCGTTGAAGTCACACGCAGGTGGTGGCCGCCAGGACAAATATAGAGAGTGCCCGGCTGTAAGGATTCGTTAGGCTCGGCTTCTTTTACGCGCATGCCCGTGAACTCACACAGTTGCGCGGCATACTGTGTAGTAAAAGCCGCCGGCATGTGCTGAACCAAAATAACTGCCGCGGGAAAATCGCGAGTGAAACCTGGCGCCAGGCGCATCACGGTTGCTGGCCCGCCCGTCGATGCGGCCAACACGACCACCGGGAATCGTTGGTCGAGGTTGGATTTCTGCACCGGCCGCGGCGGTACAGGCGCGGGTGCCGCTTGTGGAGCCCCGCTCGCTTTCTGCACGGTTAAAGCCAGTCTTGAAGCCGTGCGCACGACGCGTACTTTTGCTGCCATGCGCACCTTGCGCAGCAAATCTTCCTTCACGCTTTGCATGTCGAGGTCTATGCCGCTTGACGGCTTGGCAACAAACTCGATCGCGCCCAATTCAAGCGCTTTCAGTGTGCTGGCTGCCCCATCTTTTGATTCCGAACTCACGATAACAATCGGCCGGGGATTCTTCGTCATTATTTCTGCCGTGGCCTGTAAGCCGTCCACGTGCGGCATGTTGATATCCATGGTGATGACGTCGGGCTTGAGCGATTCGGCCAGGGCCACGGCCTCGCGTCCATCTTTTGCGTGACCAGCCACCTGCAATTGATCGTCGGCGTTGAAAATCGTCTCTAGCACCTTGCGCATAAAGGCGGAATCGTCGACGATGAGCACCCTGAATTTCTTGTTTATGATGGTGGCCATGGTCGTCTAGGCGACCGGTACGACTGGCCGCGCCTCCGCTCCCATGAGCTGTTCCACTGCCGCGATCAGCTGATCTTCCTGGACAGGTTTCGTCAGGAAGGCGGCCGCGCCTTCTTTCATGGCGCGATCGCGGTGCTTCGCGCCTGCGCGCGAGGTCACCACCATCACAGGAATCCTCCGCGTGGTCGGACTCTGCCTCAGTTGCACCATCAGCTCGTAGCCGGTCATGCGCGGCATCTCAAGATCTGTGATCACCAAGTGGCATCCGTGCTGCGTCACGAGTTCCGCCGCTTCCATGCCGTCGGCAGCAAGCTTCACGCGGTAGCCGTTCTTCTCTAGCATGCGACCGACGAACTTGCGCACGCTTATGGAGTCGTCCGCAACCACGATGAGGCGTTCCTGCTCGACACGATCGATGGCCTCGGCAGGAATAGTGCCCCGCGCCACGGCGGCAGAGCCCGGCGCAAAAATGCGGGCCGCGCTGGCGCTGGCTTGCAGCGGTCTGCGTTCCGAGGGCTCATTCGCAACCATTCGGTTCAAGTCGATCAGCAGGATAAGGCTGCCGTCGGGCGCAATCGTGGTGCCGGGGAAGAGTTTCACGCGCCGCAGATATTCGCCAAGATTCTTGATAACAATCTCGTCCTTGCCGAGGACTTCTTCCACGACCAGGCCGATCTGCCGATTTCCCGCGGTGGCAACCACCATGCGGAAGTACCCGTTTATCGGTTCGAGCGGCGGCAGTCCCAGATATGTGTCGAGCCGCACGACTTCGGTCACCACATCACGCACTTTAGTCAGCAGCTTTCCGCCCACATCCTCGATTTCGTCAGCGCGCAAACGCCGGATTTCTTCCACTACGGCCAGCGGCAACGCGAAGTGTGTCACTCCGCAGCGCACGAAGAGAGCCGGCGAAATAATCAAAGTCAGCGGAACTTTCAAAGTAAATTTCGTGCCTTGCCCATTTACGCTCTGAATGTCAATTTCGCCGTTTAGAGCATTTAAGTTTGCGCGCACCACGTCCAGCCCAACGCCGCGTCCGGCAAGCTCCGTCTTGACAGGAGCCGTGGTGAACCCAGGATGAAACAACATTTCGCGGAGGTCGCGTTCGGTGAGGCGGCCCGCCGTTTCCGGTGAGACAAGCCCGCGTTCGATCGCGCTCTGTTTCACGCGCTCGTAATCGATGCCCCGGCCGTCGTCCTCCACCTCGATGTAGATGTGATTGCCTCGGTGATAGGCGCGCAGCGAGACTTTGCCCAGTTCCGGCTTGCCCGCGGTAATGCGATCTTCGGGGCGTTCGACTCCATGCGCGACCGAATTCCTTACCAGGTGCACCAAGGGATCGGAAATCTGCTGGATAATGTTGTTATCCAACTCCGTCTCGCTGCCCGAAAGATCGACGTCGACCTGCTTGCCCGCGGATTTTGCCGCATCGCGCACCGCACGAGATAGTCTCGAGTAAAGCGTCCCGATGGGCACCATACGGGCCGCGGTGATTTCGTCCTGGAGGTGATGCGCGAGTTTTGTGAACTCGTCGATATCGCCCTCGACACGCCCAATGAATCCCTCGAGCTGGGAGAGCACCTCGTTCACGTCCGCCGAGATTTCCGCCATCGAACGCGAAAGAATATTGAAGTCGTCGTACCGGTCCATCTCGAGTTCGCTGAACTCGGACCAGAACGAGGTATCGCCTGACGCGGCGCTCGTCAGAGTCTGCCGCGCCGTGGACGGGCTCCATGGTCCTGTCTGACGCGACGAGCTGATCCGGTTGAACTCGTACTTCTCCTGGAACTCTCCGACTTTTCCTTGTAGACGTTCCTTCGAAAAGCTCAGGGTATCGACCAGCTTTTCCAGTTCGGCAACGCGACCGACCATCCGGGTACGATTGATGACCAATTCGCCGACCGTGTTCATCATGCGATCTAGCCGCGACAAGGCAATGCGTACGGATTTTGCCGTGGCGGCTGCCGCACCAGCGGGTTTGGCCGATTTTTTTGGGGGAGTGACGATCGCCGCGGCTTCCTCCAACCCTTCGGTGCGAACTGCTCCGCCGCCCGAGGCCACGGAGCCACTTTCCGATTCTTCCAGTTCGACCGGCGCAAATTCCGCTATTCGCCCGAGGAGGGAATCCACGCCAGCCCGCATGCTCGTTTCATCTGCCCACTGCCGGTGCAGCGTTTTCTTCAGGACGTCCACAGATTCCAGACAAATGTCGACGACCGCAGGGGACGGATCGAGTTCACCATCGCGCAATCGCCCGATAAGGTCTTCCACACGATGAGCGATCGCTCCAAGGCGCTTCAGACCCACTTGCGCCGCGGATCCCTTCACCGTATGAATCGCGCGAAACAGTTTGTTAATCTCTTCGGGGTTGTTGTTGCCCTCGAGCGAAATAAGGCAATCGCTGACGACCTGCAAGTGTTCTTCGGCTTCAGGCTGAAAGAATTCCAAAATCTCGTCCGCCACTTCGTCGTCGCCGGGCAGAGCATCGAAATACGAGCCCGTTGCGGCAGCCACAATCGTTTCTTGAACCGATGTCTTATCCGGCTCCGAGAGTGCTTGCGTCTGCGGATAGTTCAATGGCGGTGGTTCAGTCGGAAACGCAAAGCGATATCGTTCCTTAAAGGCCGCGATGTCATCCAGGCTTTCTTTGCCCGTATCGCTGACTTCCAGCAAATCTGTTTCCAGCAGGGAAATGCCATCCGACAGAAATTCCGTCAAGGGGCCGTGCAAATCATCGCCGAGCGGCGCGTTCAACGCATACTGGAAAACGTGCGCGAGCTTTCCAGCAATTTCCGAGAAGCGTGGAAATCCATAGCTGGCAGAAGTCCCGCTGAGCGTGTGCGCCGAAATAAACAACCGTTCAAGGTCCTCCCGGCGGGGCGAAATCTCCTGCAGCACGCTCACGTACTCCCGCAAGTACTGCAGGTGCTCGGAGGCTTCCTGGAGAAACATTTCGACAGCTTCGCGGTCAGGCATACTCACGCGCGACCCTCCGCCACGAGTTCCGGCTTTTGCAGTTCGTCGGGTGTAGGCTTGCGGTACAGGATGCAGTCATTCAGCACGATGGCTTGAAACTTAACGGGCATCTTGGAGATCGATTCCGAATGCCCAAGAAACAAATAGCCTCCTGGCTCGAGCGTGTCGTAAAAGCGTTGAACGAGCGCGCGCCGCCGCTCCTCGGAGAAATAGATCAGCACGTTCATGCAGAAAATCATGTCCATCCTGCCAACGTAAACGGCTGAAGCCAGATTCATCTGCGCGAACGTCACGAGCTTTCGCAGTCTGGGTCTTACTTGATGCCCGCCATTAACCGGCGTAAATTGCGCCGCCAGTCTTTCCGGGCTGACGCTGCCGAGGCTTCGCCCGGTATAAACGCCGCGCTCCGCGTGTTTCAGCGCGTGCCGTCCGACATCGGTGGCAAGAATCTCGACGTTCCAGGATTCGGTAAAGGAAAGGGAATCGGCAATCGTGATGGCAATCGAATACGGTTCTTCGCCGGTCGAGCATCCTGCGCTCCAAATCCGCAGAGTGCGGGGATTCTTCCAAAACTTCTTGACGTGCAACTCAGGCAGCACGCGCTTCTCAAACGCTTCATAAACACTCGGATACCGGAAGAAGCTAGTTTCCTGAGTCAGCAAGCCCTCGAGCAACGCTTCGTATTCGACGTTCGATTTTTGCATTGCCCGCAGCAAATCTCTGCCGTGCTCCAGACCCTTGGCGCGCAAGTGTTCCTTCACGCGCGTCGAGAAAAAACGCGCCCGCGATTCATCGAAGCAAATTCCCGTCCGCTCTTCGATCAACATGCGGATCTCGCTCAATTCGTGCTCACTAAGACCGTGCGCCGGTCCCTGCCGTTCGCTCATTCCCGTCCCGCTTTCGCTCTGGCCTCTTGCCCGAGCGCAAAATCACTGCTTACCGCAGAGCGCCGGCTGGGACAGGCCGCTCGGAATCCTCCAAGGCATTGCCGGACTTCGACGTCGCGCGGAACTGTGCGAGCGCTTCGTTCAATTGATCGGACAGTTTCACCAGTTGGCTGACTGTCGCAGCGGTTCCACGCGTTCCTTGAGAGGTCTGCCGCGTGATGCTCGAAATAATCTGCATCGCGTGCGCCACGCCTTCCGTGCCGCGCACCTGCTGTTTGGAAGCTAACGAAATTTCTTGAACGAGTTCCGCCGACTGGCGAACCACGTTCGAAATGGCGTCCAACGCTCGACCGGCCTGATCGGCCAGTGTGGCGCCGCTCTCTACTTCCTTGGTTCCTTCTTCCATGACCACCACGGCTTCGTTCGTCTCCGCCTGGATGGCCTTGATGAGCGCCGCGATGTCCTTCGTGGCACTTCGGCTGTGTTCCGCCAACTTGCGAACCTCGTCCGCGACAACTGCGAAACCCCGTCCCGCTTCACCAGCGCGAGCCGCCTCGATGGCCGCGTTCAGCGCCAGCAAGTTGGTCTGTTCCGTGATGTCGTTGATGACGTTGATGATTTCCGAAATCTCCAGGGAACGGTCGCCCAGCGACTTGATCTTCTTGGCCGTGGCCTGCACGGATGCGCGGATGCGCTGCATGCCTTCCAGCGTATCCCGCACCGCGCGGTTGCCTTGTTCGGCGGCGTCCAGCGCGCGGCGCGCAGCTTCCGCGCTCGCTTCCGCATTGTTGGATACCTGTTTCATCGATACCGTAAGCTCTTCCACGGCGCTGGATGTGTTCGTGATTTCCTGGTCTTGCTGGGTCGCGCCGGCTTGCATTTCATCCGCAGCCACGAGAATGTTGTTGGAGCACGCAGTGACTTCCATGGCCGCTTTGCGCACACGTTCGAGGACCTTGGTGAAGTTGTCGAGCATGTAGTTGATCGAGTCCGCCACGTTGCCCAGCGCGTCGTTGGTCACCTTTCCTCGCAACGTTAAGTCGCCGCGCGCCACCTGATTGATGACCGTCAGCAATTCCGTGATACTCCGCTGCAAGGCGTCGTTGGCATCCTGATTGCTGGTCGCCTTGGAAACCTTTGCAACCGCGCGATTCAAATTCTCAGCGATGTAGCCAAGCTCGTCGCTTGTGCTGACTTCCGCACGCGCTCGTGGATCACCAGCGGCCATGCGCTCGGAAAACTGGGCGAGGTCCTGCACCGGCGTCAACAGCTTGCTTCCAAGGCGCCACGCCAGGAAAGCGGCCATCCCGATGGCCAGCAATAACGCCAGCATCACGGAACCGCTTGCCCCGCTTGGCAGCGACCCAAAGTCGAAGATCGATACATCTCCGGCCTTCTTGCCGGCGCTGTAGCCTAGTCCGAGAACGACAAAAAGTATTAATCCGTTCATCAGGACCAGCGTCCAGATTGTGGAACTCAGTCGCGATTTCATGCCTTCCTCCAAATCCCTACTGCGGTCCCCCTGTCCGCACGCGGCAGGGTCCGCGAAAAATCACTCGTGCAAACTCAAATGCTGGGCCCCGGAAACACCTCAAGCATCCTTCTGAGGTCGATTACCAGCGCCAACCGGTCGTCGTGCCGGAGCATCCCAATGCAATGCGGCACGTTTTCCGGAGCCTGTTCCAGAAGATCCTCGGTATTCACCGAATATGTCCCGATGACTTCGTCAGCTGCAATCCCGATCCGCAAGTCGTCGTGCGCGCCTTCGCCCCGGAGCGACGCAACCACGACATGCTTTGGCAACAATCCAGGCCTGCGCCCTTCCGTGATGGCGATGTCAATCAGCGGCACGATCGCTCCACGCAAATTGAAAATGCCCGCGAGGTACGCGGGACCGAGCGGCAGTTTCGTCAGCAGCGGCCAGTCCAAGACTTCCTCTACGTCTAGCACTGGGAGGCAAAATCGTTCCCGCCCGCTTCGGAAAACGCAATATTGCGACTCCGGCAGACGCTCTTCCATCGGCCCGAGGGCTTCGAGCAGGTCGTCCGCATCCGCGGGGAGCGGTACCAGGTGAAAGTCTTCATTCATTGCCCAGTCGTCCTCACCATTTCCTCTATGCGAATCTCCGTACGGCCCGCAGCAACTCTTCCCGCGTAAACGGCTTCGTCACATATCCATCCGCACCTTGCTGCTGACCCCAATACTTGTCGCTTTCGGTGTTTTTCGACGTCACCAAAATCACCGGTATGGCGTTGTAGTCCGAGTGATTCTTCAATTCCCTGCAAACTTGAAAGCCATTTCGCTTGGGCATCACCACGTCCAGCAAGATAACGCACGGCCGCTCAACGGCTATCGCTTCCTCTACTCGTTCCGGGTCGTTCAAGCCGACCGGCCTGTACCCTTCGTGCTCAAGAAAGCCTTGCATCAGCTTCACCTGCGAGGGCGAGTCATCGACGATTAGGACTTTTTTGAGCAGCATCGACCTCTCCCCAGAATACTCCGCAGACCAGAGGTGCACGTCAGCAGCCAGGCCGCAGACTCTGTCGGAAGATATGACTAGTTTGTATAAGGGCTTATATCTGAGAGATTTACGAGGCGATCCGGCCCGTTCAACGTCTCGTCGTTGTGGACGCGGGCTCTGCTTCCGTCTCAGCTTGAGAAGCATTCTCAGCCTCGCGCATCTCGCTTGCCATTGATGAGAATCTCTGCATGATTTCGTTTATCCGCAGCGCCATGCTGTGAATTGTCTTGATCTGCGCGAGCGACTGCGAAGTTAGTTGCCCAGGCTCCAAGAGCAGTAACTCTGCGTTCCCTAGCATCGATGTCAGCGCGTTGTTCACGCTATGCTTCATGTCCATCATGTACCGGCCCAGCGTCGCTTGATTCTCGTTTTTTGCGGCGCGACCCTCCGCTTGTTTGGCCAGTCGGACGGCCTCCGCCCGGCGCAAGGATTCTCCCGCAACCAACAACAGCGTTTGCGCCCAGTCTTCCCGCAAGGGAATGTGAACCAGCCTTGGGTACCGCGAACGTAATTGCCCAAGTTCCCGGGAATCCGTCGGCACGCACAGGATTACAGCGGCTGCGGGTTCCAATGATCGCAACACGCCAGGCAGCTTGCCTTCGAGCATCGGGCCAACAACGACAAGATCATGTGGCGCCACATCGTGATTGTTCCAAAGTTCGCTGCCAAGCACGGTAATTCCCGGAGCCTGTCGCTCTGCTTGCCAGCAGGCGGTCAGAAGGCGCGCGAATTCTGGTTCGTCGGATAGGATTAAGACGTTAGCGTTTCGCACAGCGGGCCCGCTCCCAGGGTGATCGCCCGGCATGGCCGGGGAGGAATCTGATCCTTTAAAGTTTTTCAGCCTCGTCCAGAGCCGAAAGTAATCGTTTCGTGCTTATGCCCAAATTCACAGCTGCTTCCGTGTCCTTGGCTTGCTTGGCTATGTCCACTCGTTCCTGGAGCCGCGAGACTTCGATTCTCGCAATCGAGAGCGCCGTGTCCATCGATGTAGCGTTTCCCGTTTCTTTTGCGGACTCGACGGCCGCCGTTACCATGGCTCGGGCAACTACCGCTCGCCGCAAATCCTCTGCCGAAGGCCCATCCTCGCTCACGAACGCGGTCACTTCCCAGGACGACATTAGGATGCGCGCTGCTCCAATCTTGACGGTGGTCATGGAACGCCCGCGCGTTGGCGGCGTTGCGATCAACTGTTCCCAGATTTTCTCCAGACATGCCTCAAAATCCAGCCCTTCCGAAACCGTAGCCTGCCCCGCACCTGCCCTTGGTTTCTCCGCGACTTTTGCACTTACCTCTGGGGTTCCTGTCTGACGTCCAGTGCCGGTTGGTTTCTCCGAGATTCGTTCGCTCGGACTCTTTACCTTGGGAGGCACAGTTTCAGGCGCTTTCGGGGCGATCTTTTCCAGCGCGCGCTCCACGTCTGCGCGCAGACCGAGCAGCTTTTCGAACGTCTGGTTGACCGAACGTTCTGTATAGTCCTTCTGAAATGGCTGCTTCCATTCATCGGCGGCCTCTCGAATCTTGGCGAGTGGCTCCGAAGTGGAGAGGCCGAAGTGTTGGCAGTCGATTGTCTTTGCACCAGCCGTTTCGAGTTGAGCCAGTCCCGAGCGAATCGCAATCAGGTCCGCGTGCATCAGTTCTATAAATGTCCGCCGCAAGAGGAAATTGAATCGAATGAAGGCGAGAAGCGCCGCTGGGTCATAAAACATCCCGCCCGCGGTCTCTTTTACTTTACGACCTTGCTCGATGAAATTAGTTTTCAGGATTTCGCGGAGGCTGCGGAATGCCCGCAACTTCTCGATCATCTGCTCGAGCGGTGCGCACCATGGCAGTGTTGTGTCATCCACCTCGCCTAGCACTGGCTTCATGACTTGCGCGACATCGGCGGGTTCTATCTGCTTGTGATAGATCTTGGCCGGGGCACAAAGAGCGAAGTATTGCACCAGCAGGAAGTCGATCTTGTCGCGATCCACATTCGATTTTGAAGTCTTCTTGAGATGCCGGTGGATCAAGGCGCACAAGCTGCTCTCGTTTGCGTTCAGTGTCGTCGTCTGCAACAGTTTGCGAAGCTCGTGCACGGCGACTCGCTGGTCCATCTCATCCAGCCAGGTTTCCACCTCGTCGAACAGTTCCAGGTCTGGTTTCTCCGGTAAATTGCGCTTTTCGTGAGGAAAGGGAATTTCCAGTTCGAGCTGCTTCGCCAGAGCAAGATAAATTGGGAAGACCGAGCGATCCTCAACCCATTTTGCCTGCCGGGAATTCGCGGGTTTCGACGGAGCTGGGATGTTGAGCGTTGAAGTCGGTTTGTTCACGGCTGTGTCACCCACACGCAGGGCCCTCGTAAGAACCGGACGGCCACCGCCTTACGTCCTTCGTGATATTGCACGGCAATAACAGTCGCGTCCGCCGTGCAGCCTTTCCGATCTCGTTCTATGCGTACCTGGTCGTCGAACTCAAGCGGCAAACTAGAAAGAAAAATGGCGTGCTCCGTTCCGCCATACTCGACCACAGTTGCTTCCCTCAGTCGTGCACTTCCCGCCCGCAATGCGGTGATTTGCACCGGGACACGAACTGAGCTGGTGGTCGGGAAGAAACGAGCCAATCGTTCCGTGCACCCTTGCTCGTTCACAGTAAGGGTCACCTCGTCGGATCGTTTCAAGTCGCCTCTCAACTCGCCGTCGCTCGAGGATCGTGCTTCCACTGCGGTCTGGCACACCTGCCTCCGCAATCGGACACAACGTCCCCGCGATAGAGAAGCACGCTGCACGCCAAAGGAGTGGAAATGCAAGAGGCTCAGATATTAAACAAACGGAAAGACTTAGAATTTCCCCATGAGCCTGTGCCGGCTCACGTGTCTCAGGCTGAAACGCCGTTGTCTCAGCTCCTTGCTGCTTTCGCAACTCGCTTCCGGGCCTGAGACGTTATTCCACGTGGTGGGCGGCTTCTTCCGGCGCGTCTTCTTGTTCGCCAGGACCGGACCTCAATGGGATCTTGTAGCGCTTGAGCTTCCGATAAAGCGTCGCACGGCTGATGCCGAGCATTCGCCCCGCAAGTGCCTTGTCTCCATTGGCCTGCTCAAAGACGCGCAGAATTGTCATCTTCTCCATTTCCGCGAGAGCCGTTGTCGAAAGCGAAGCCGCATCTTGAAGTGCGCCTCCTGAAGAATCAGGTTGCTCGGTGCGGATAGCGGGCGGAAGGTCGATCACGTCGATTACTCGCCGATCTCCCAGTGTGATAGCTCGAGCGACGCAGTTCTCCAGTTCGCGGATGTTCCCTGGCCACTCGTAATTTAGCAAACTCTTCATGGCTGCCGGCGTTACTTGCAGGTGCGAATCTGGCGCGTAGCGGTCCAGGAAATGATGCACAAGCATGGGGATGTCCGAACGGCGATCGCGCAGCGTTGGCAGGTGCACCGTCACAACATTTAGCCGGAAGTACAGATCCTTTCGGAAGGTTCCTTCGCGGTAGGCCGCCTCCAGGTCGCGGTTCGTCGCCGCGATCACACGCACATCCACGTTCACTTTCTCGTTGCTTCCGACGGGCCGGACTTCCTTTTCCTGCAGCACTCTCAAAAGTTTGGCTTGCATCTCCAGAGGCAATTCGCCGATCTCGTCCAGGAAAATGGTTCCCCCGTTGGCCGCCTGGAACAGGCCTGCTTTGGATTTTATGGCTCCCGTGAAGGCGCCTTTTTCGTATCCGAAAAGTTCACTCTCCATCAGTGTGGGCACAAGCGACCCGCAATCCACGGCGACAAACGGGGTCTGCGCCAGCGCTCCTCTAAAATGAATGGCTCTCGCGACAAGCTCCTTGCCGGTGCCGCTTTCGCCGGATATCAATACCGGCGTGCGCGTGTCCTTCAGCCGCGAAACCATTCGCAAAACGTCCTGAATGTTCGCCGAAGTCCCGATGATTCCATCGAGATTCTCTTCTGTGCTCACGCGGTCACGCAAAAACTCGTTTTCTGTGACCAGCCTGACCTTTTCCGCCATGCGCTGCAGCAGCAACCGCATCTTCTCGACTCGGAAAGGCTTTTCGATATAGTCGTACGCACCCAGCTTCATGGCATCGACCGCGGATTCAACCGAACCGTGCCCGGTCATTATCGCGATTTCCGCTCGCGGCAGAATCAATTTTGCCTGCTTCAGGAGCTCCACCCCGGAGAGTGTCGGAAGCTTCAAATCCGTCAGAATGAGGTCCGGAACATCGGCGTCCAGTTTCGCAAGAGCTGCCTCGGCGCTTTCCGCCTCCATGCACGAATATCCCAATGTATTGCCAATGGTCATGCACAGTTTGCGGATGCTCTGTTCATCATCCACGACCAGCAGCCGTATTTTTAAGTCTTCACTCATGGCTTCCCAAACGTCTTCTCCACAGCTGACATCAATTGGTGTACACGGAACGGCTTCTCGATGCAAGGCGTACCGCTGCGCGCCAGTAACGCTTGCGTCTCGCTGTTTGCCGTGTCCCCGCTTATGAGGATTATTTTCGAGCTAAGCTCCGGACGGTTTTTCTGGATCCAGGCATGCACGTCCGCGCCGTTTACCGCCCCCGGCATTCGAATGTCCGAAATGACTCCCGTATACCGGCCGCTGGCCAGAAGTTCTAATCCTTCCGCGCCGGAGGAAGCATCCACCACGGAATATCCCTTCCGCTCCAGCGCGGCCCGAAGGAACGCAATCACAGAGGGCTCGTCTTCAATCAATAAAATCGGCGCAGTTTGACTCACGGTAGCTTGGAAAGTCATCGGCCAGCTTCTTTCGCGGCCATGGCCGGCTGTTCCGCGGCGATTGGAATCCGCACCACAAACGTGCTCCCGCCGCTATCGCTGTTGTTCCAGCACAATATCTCGCCGCCGTGAGCGCGCACGATCCCATAGCAGATGCTTAGTCCAAGCCCCGTGCCCTTTCCCGGCTGTTTCGTCGTGTAAAACGGGTCAAATATATGCTGCGGATCCGCGATGCCCGTGCCGTTGTCGGTCACCACCACTTCCACGCTGTTACCGCTTCGTTCCGTGCGAATCGCAATCCGCCCGCGCCGCCCGGATTCTTGCACCGCATCGTACGCGTTATTGAGAATATTTAAGAAGACCTGCTGAAGTTGCTGCGCATCCCCGAGAGCGGGCGCAAGCGTTTCGTCGAACTCCTCGGTCACTTCGACGCCGTGGCTGGCAAAATCATAACTCCGCAATTTGATGGTTTGCCGTAGCACCGTGTTTACCTGCACAGGCTCGCGTTGTACTGGCCGTTGTCTCGCGAAACTCAGTAAATCCTGCACGATGTCCTTCGTCCTCTGCGTTTCTTGCAAAATAATCTTCAAATCCTCTCGCGCCGCAGCAGGCACCTCAGGGTTTTCCAACAGCAGGTCTGTGAACCCTAGAATCGCCGCGAGGGGGTTGTTCACCTCGTGCGCCACGCCGGAAACGAGTCGCCCGATCGTTGCCATTCGTTCCGAATGCGAAAGCTTCGCTTGCAGAAGAACCGCGTCCGTAATGTCCGTCATTACTACCACGACGTTATTCACCGCGCTGTGCTCGTCGCGCATCGGACTCAGGCTGATCGAAAAGTGCCCCATCGTTCCATCGCTACGCCTCACCTGCAATTCGAGGTTTTCCACTTGCTGTCCGTTCGCTGTAGTCTCTAGTGCTGCCTCAAAATCTCTCCGATGAGCGGGTTCGACCCAGTCGACCAGCCGGTGGCCGATCAATTCATCCTCCCGGTAGCCGGCTTCGTAACACCGCCGGTTGGCATAGCTGATGAGTCCAGCCGTATCCAGCACCAATATCATGCTCTGCGTGGTATTGAGGATTTTCTGGTTGAAGTCGCGTTCCCGTTGCAACTGCGATTGAAACGATTTCTGCTCGGTCACATCCAGCATCAATCCGCGAATCTGCGCGATGCGCCCCTGCGCATCCCGAACTGCTGTAATGTTCTGCAGCGTATGCAGCAGGGCCCCGTCTTTCCGGCGCAGTGTCTCTTCATAGTTCCGCAATACGCCGCGGTCGGCCAATGCCTGCAGAAATCTTTCGCGCGATGCCGGGGCAGGGTAAAGATGCGGGCTGACATCCGAGCGCAACATTTCTTCCCGCGAAGCGTATCCCAGCATGCGCACCATGGCGTCGTTCACATCGAGAAAACGTCCGTCAGGCGTCGCGAAGAACAGCCCTTCCTGAATGCTGTCAAACAGCTCTCTGTATTTCCGTTCCGCTTCCCGCCGATCGGTAATGTCCTTCAGCACATGGATCGTGCGCGTGTCGTCTTCCGCCACACCTGGAGCTCTTGATGTCGATACGAGAAAAATGCGGTCCGCCGACGCCGCCACGTACTCCTCTCGTGGCCGCTGCGTATCACGGCAAAAAGGGCAGGGAAGCGCGCTGCCAGTTTCGGCAATTTGCCTGAGCCCGCTCATCGCTTCGCCCACTAGGGCCACCGGTGGCACACCAAGATGCGATGCCAGCGAGCGGTTCGTGCGTACAATCTTCCATGCTCTGTCGTGAACCACGATATAGTCGCTAATCGCGTCTATGTCTTCGACCCATTGTCGCTTGGACTTTTCTAGCTGCGAGAATCGCCGAAAATTTTCAAGCGATAAGGCCGCGTGACTTGCCAGCGCACGTAGCAGCTTCTTCTCTTTGGCATCCAAACTCTTTCGACGCCGTAATAGGCACATCATGCCCAGACGCTCGCCGTCGCTTGCGTTTATCGGCAAGAAGACTGCGCTTGTCGACTCTTCGCTGCGCCCTTGCGGTGTCGTTTTTCCGCCCGGCACGGCCCTTATGGCAGCGTCCACCCGGTTCTCCCGCGCCGAGAGAATAATCCAGCTCTTGCGCGCCGCGCTTATCTCGTCTTGATTTTCGCTCGCCGAGTACAGGTCCGTCTCCCGTCCACGAAATACGGCAACGCCACCCCACGTGGCATTTAGCATTCGCGCGGCGCGCCCGGCAAACCGTTCCAGAAATTCTGGAAGTTGCCGCGATTGCGCCGCATCAACAGCTAATTCCATCAAC